>Ga0065720_1019121_pt1 | contig 36535 bp, 30 predicted proteins | sample Thericmetagenome_FD_59107 | JGI IMG/M metagenome (GOLD analysis project Ga0065720, IMG submission 59107) | Thermophilic microbial communities from the Joint Bioenergy Institute, California, USA of rice/straw/compost enrichment - eDNA_2 v2... | ecosystem: Engineered > Solid waste > Grass >... | reverse complement strand
TATTAACAATAAGCTCATTGAAGATCTTAAGTTCTGCCTTGGTATTTTCTCCAATTCTCTCCAAAGGATTGAGATTTGAAGGCTTGGGTGTGGCTGTGGTAGTTACTGGGGCTGGTGTTCCTGTTTCGGTGGGTGTGGGGCCGGCTTCAATGTCCATGGCACCACTGCCTTTAACTGGAGTATTCTCGACTGACTTTTCTGAGTTCAATAATGCTTCAAAGTCGAAGTTGACAGCATTGGCCTGGAGGTAAGTGAGCATGTATCCTAGAGTGAGTTCATAGATCTTGAGGTATACCAAATTGACTTTTTCGTTTCGCTTGTCTCTGTCCTTATCGACCATGAAGATCAATTGGTAAGCCTTTTTGTGGAGCATTTTGCATTTTTCGTAGACTTCTTTGGAGTTAATCTTAGCAGCAAGCCAAGTGTATAGATGGACAATCTTGTACTTGCTTCTAAGGAATAGGATGTCTCTATTATAGATCAATGAGAGCTTAGGATCTTTCTCATATTTGTAGATCTCAACAACTTCATTACATTTACCAACGAAGAATTCAGCCATGGTTTCCAAAGCCCTCTTGCTATCCTTAAAGAACTCTTCATAGATCTTCATTAAATGAATATGGCTCTTAACATAAAATGGGCCACCACGGAATTTCTTGACGTCCTTCTTTAGACTGATCTCTCTGAGCTTCTTGGCAATCATGGCGATATACCCTTCAGCATACTTGACTAAATCATTGAAGTCAAAGCTGGCGTCAGTCTTTTCAGCTGTGTCAATGATATTCATAAGGACTTGTTTGATCTTGTTGACGTTCTTGTGGATCATGGCACTAGGATTGTTGTCGTTTATGAAGGCAATGATAAAGCCTCCAGTGACTTCTTCAGAATTTTGTTGTTGTTCAACTGGAAGTTGACTTGGGTGGTCCAAGGGGATATTACTTGCGGCAGCAGCCTTATCTATGGAGGTCTTGGCATCAATAGCTCCGATTCTGTAGCTGAGCCTGATATCTGAATTGTCGTTTAGCATCTGCATAAAGTTCCAAAAGTCAGCGAAAATGTGATTCTTTAGTTTTTCTAAGTTAGTTAGATGTGATTTTATGAGGGCCATTTTCATGACCAAGTCACCTTTGTCAAAATTAGTATTGAGTAAGAACTTGATTATGTAGAGATATCTTCTGAAGATCTTGTAGAGCATTGTGTAGAAGTGGGTTTCAGCCTCAAGGTCGTAGATGGGAATCATGCTCTTTTCAAAGACTTGAAGACTGCTTGTAGAGGAATTAAACGCATTACAGAGTTGTTGGAGCTTTTCTACCAACTCGTAGTTGTTCTTGGCATTGAAGGGTCTTGGAACTGTGTCGTAGATCATATTCATACTGAGGAAGTAGTCGTTCAAGAATTCAATAGAGCAAGGATACTCTTTCAGTTCTCCTCTAATATTAACAATCTGTTTTCTATACTGAGCGATCTCTTCGGGGGTTGCGGCCTGGATATGAAGCTTCATTTTATATTCGTGGAGTTCTAAGAGCTTGATAATCTTTATATTCTCAATAATGTCAGCCTTAGTTTCCTCAATCTTGACATCTTTGAAGAAGATATTGTAGTCTTGGGTCTGGACCATCTCATAGAGACCTAATAAGAGATTTTTTGCCTTGGTAATACAGGGCTGGAACTCAAGGAACTTCTCATAGACTTGATCGAAAACAAGCTGGTCAACATAAAGGATATATTGGTCTATGAGGGTCTTGGCCAAGGCGTTACAGACATAGGGGTCTCTTTGGAAGAATGAAGCAGCAATGGAGTACATTTTCTCCATTCTGAGGAGGGTCTTTCTTTGTTTAAGCTGGTCACTAGTTTCAACTGGAGGTCTTTGTTCGTCAAGGGCCTTTCCCATAAAGAAGAATATTCTGGATAAAGTCTGCTTGAAATCAGTGCTCTTAATGTGCTTAAGGTTGGTGATGAAGCAGTTTTTCTTAGTACAGAAACACTCATCATTGTCCCAGTCAAGCTGAGTGAGCTGAATAACCTCCTCTTTAATAATTTCTGGCTCATCTTCATGTTTGTCAATAGCTTCAAGCTGCATTTGAGTGTCTGAGATGACCTGACTTTGGATTTCCTCAGGTTTTGCTTCTTCCTTTTCAATTTCTATCTTTTCCTCTTTCTTCTCTTCTATCTTTCCGTCTCCATCTTTATTAGGAGTAACATGTGCTGACAAAGGCTGAGCATTTACCAATTCTTCGCCTGGCTGATTGACTCCCGAAGCTAATTTTCTGTCAAAGCTGTCCTTAACGTGTTTGAAACCTGGACAGATCTCCCACCATTCTGACTGATGGTTCTTGAGATAGTCATATAACATAACTAGGAATTTTGAAATATTAGCCTTGAATCTAATTGTTGGGTCATCAAGGTAGCTTGGGAAGAAGTATTTAACATATTTATAGAAAAGGATGACATCTCTGAAGTTCTTGATGATTTGGGCACCTTCCTTAATTTCGATTTCTTGGCCTCTTTCAAGTCCATAGTAGCAACCAAAGACATCTCTCATATCGCTCTCAATCTCCTCTCTCAGTTCCTCTTTTGCCTCATCAAACATCTTGTCATCATCCTCATCCCTAGCCCTTCTTTTGTCTTTCTTTCCATATTCATAGGACTTATGATTCTCCAGTAGGTAGTTCAAAGTATTTAGGGTGGTCTCCTGTCTATAACTGGTTTTGAAGAGCTCACTGTGGAACTTAGGGGATTTCTCCTCAGGAGAAAGATGGATCAAGGCATGCATCAATCTGAAGAATTTGTAGTTGGCGAGGACCGGGTCTCTTCCCAGCTTTTTCATGCAGAGTTGCCCGATCTTGTTGAACATGGTCATGAAGAGGTCGAAATCCAACATATACTCAATTGCAATATCAACCAGAATCAACTTGTACAAGAAATTGAGGATACTGGCAACTGTATAGGCAAAACTGGAATCCTTGCCAATCAAAGATCTGATAGGTTTTTGGTTCTCTAGGTGAGTGGAGAGGTTTTCGATTAATTCCTTGATCTTGAGTTGTCTATAGGCATGGAGGAGGATCTTTCTGCTGTCTTCATTTTCGTTAGCTTGCCAGAGAAGTTCAACTAGGATCTTGGCAATTTTGTAGAAGTAGTCGAAGAATTCAGTCCAATTTAAGGTAGTGAGCTGTTGATATACTTTCTTGTAATAAATCTCAATGGCTGAGTCGAAGTTGATCTTAGATTTCTCTTCAAACACCTTGAAAAGCTCCTCGAAGTTGGTAAGCTTGTCTTCTGAAATGGCTTTTTCCTTGGAAGATATGGTCTCCCTGATCTCATTTTCTTTGATTTTATCAAGAAGAGCATCAATCAAATCCTGGGATAGGATCTTGTCCTTCGTCCAGAAAATATTCATATAAGTATTCTTCTCGATCATTTGGGTGCTAAGCTCCATGAAATTATCAAGTTTAGGGAGTTCGCAATTCAACAGATCAATACAGCTACGGGCTGAGGGATTGCACTTGAAGTCATCTAACAAATAGAATCTTGCAAAGGCATAGCAAGCTCTAACATTCAAGAAAGTGGCCTGTCTTTCCTCGTCCTCAGCGTCCTTATGAGGATGCTCAGAGAAAAGAAGGGACTGGGAGAGTCTAATCAGAATAGACTTGAGTTGCTTCATTTGAGAGATGTACTTTTCTTTATCCTTTTCTCTGGCGGCATTGGCAACCTTGAACTGGTAGTAGTCAAGAAATAGCTCGAACATGGTAAGTTTGCTTTCATAATCGGGGAGGATATCATCACAGAAGTGATAGCAGTACATGAAGATCTTAATGATCAGCTTTTTCTTGTCGGTCAAGAAATAAGAAGGGCAGTACTTAAGACTATCTCTAGCCTCGGAATAAAGAGGGACTTCTTGTAAAGATTCGGGTAATTCTCTGTTCTCAGTGCGGACAAAGTGCTTAAGTACAGTTTCAGCAAATACAAGGATGTTAGGAAATTTCTTTCCATGAACTGATTTAAGGAAGGAGATGAAGTCTTCATTGGACTCCTTGGAAAGGACCTCACCAATGTGGTCCTTTTGAGGGCTGGATTTGATCTCTTGAGAGTAGGACATAAGCATAATATTCAAGTTATCGTATTCTTCGTTGGTGGGGTTGGGTGGCTTGAGTCCAAGGATGGTCTCATCTGATTGAATATTATTGAAAGTGAGGATATCTTTCTTATATTCTTCGACTAGTTCATCATAGTTCATGTCGTTCTTGAAGGTATGGTTTGAGATTTTATACTCAAGGGAAGTACTGGCAATAAGCTGCTTCTCTTTAAAGTTTTGAATTCTCGCACTTGTCTTCTCAGGTTTGACTTCATCTTCAGCAGCAGCTTTTTTCTTATTCTTTTTCTTGTTTTCCTTGATTGATATGACTGTATTTTCGTTCATAGTATTAGAGTTAGATTCTCCTAGGATAGGGTCAGTGATTGGTCTGGGCTCAGGAAAGCGTTCTTCTTGAGTCATCTGAGTCATTTGTGTCATTTGGGTCATCTGGGTCATGGGCCCCATCTCAGAAAAAGAGGGGACTTGGCTCATTCCTAGAGTGGACTCTTCTACTATCTCGTCAGGCTTGACGTTGAGTCTCGGTTGGAATTTATGCCTTTCTTTCTTGTCTTTCTAGGAAGGTTAGAAATTGGAATTTTGGGTTACTATTCTAAACATGCTGGAGAGGATTGTTTGGAAATTTTCATTCTCGTTGGCAAGGATGGACTTCAAAGGGTTGGACTTTTTGAGTTTTTGGACATTGGGATATCTTCTGATAATAGATAACAAGTCTTGAGAATTTGTTTCAATCTGATTAACAGAGATTCCCAGGTATATTTATCCACCGTAATGATGATTTCCTTTAAGTCTTTCTTTTCCTTGACCTTGGGAGTAGACTCAGGGATTAAAGGTGGGAGGGTTTCTGGAGGATTTTTCATTATATGTGTAACATATAATTGATCTTCGGATAAAGAAGGATTTAAGCGCAAGGCTTCTGCTTTTAGCCTTTCGTAGTCATTCATATTGCTAAGAATTAGGACCAGAATTCAATTATTACCCTCGGGCTCTATTGAGTACAGCCTTGACAAGCAATAGTTCTGCAGGCTTGTAATCTTTGCCCATTAAGAAGTTTAGTCTCTGCAGACATGTGTCATAGTTCTTAGAGAGAAAGGAGGTATAGATCATTTTTTCGTAGATAAGGTTTTCGTAGAAGGCGGAAGGAATATATTTGAGACATTGCTGGAAACAATATTCTGCTTGCTCAAAATTATGCAGCTTCATGCAGTAGTTCGCCAGCTTGAGCCAGGTATTGAAATCGTTCTCTTTCATGGAAACGCACTTGTAATAGTAAAGAATGGTCTGTCTGATATTTTTTAGCTCCTCATTAACAACTGCCATGTTGTAATAACACTGATATCTTAGATCATCGAGCTCTTCTCTCACTAGCTCATGATTCATTATCTCTTCGATGATATTAATTCCTTCGGAAAGGCTTCCGCTCGCTAATATTTTGAGAGCTTCTTGAAATCGTTCTATAAGCTGGCTCTCTGTCTTTTCTCTAGAGAAATTAACAACCGTGGTCATTAGATATCTACTTTGTCTGTGGAAAAGGCAGGAAGTCGAAGTCACGCGAAACCTCGTCGTCCATTTTGAAAATGTGCAATTAATGTTTTTTAAACAAAATGCTTTAAATCTTTCCGCAATAAATTTAAAATCTTGCCGAACTATTCGCACTAGAAACCAACACCTTTCCAGCCTAATAATTTCATTGGTCAGTTCCTTGACCTTTATCCTTTGCACCCAATGAGATTTCCAATCCAATGTGCTGGAACTTTCTAAGAGAATACTGGCCTTATCTGATATAAGTGATAATTGAGATATGGAAAAAAAAATGAGGGAAAGGGTTAGCAATATATTAAAAAGATGATTTTTTTATTGAGAGATGGGTTGATATAATAAAGAAAGATACATTTATGGCATACATATATAAAGACTTTGTAGGAAGGTTAGGGCATATGACAAAATAAGTTCATAAAAGGAATAAATAAGGCAGCATTTGCTATTTATCCGTGTTCAGGTGGCATTGTTCAAAAATACCTGATTGAGTTATAATGTTATTTACACAACAAAATCTTTGATATTAGCATGAGCCTGGGAAGTATTAAGAGGTTGTTTTGGCGCCTTTTTAAAGACTTTTTTCTTCAGTTCAGCAGCGTTCATAGTCTTTTTAACCTTCTTAGGCGCGGCATCATCAGAATTCAGCTTAGGAGAGTAAAGAGTCAAAATAGGCATAGAAGCAGGTATATTATGTTGTGGAGAATAAATTCTGCTGGTTTGCAAGGGTTTAGTATCAATATTGTTGAGACTTGCAAATTGAGATTTTTCATCGAAGTGTAATAAATAAGGATCATCTGAATGTTCAGTCAAAGCATTTCTATACGAGAGTCCTAGGCCTTTTTTAAGGGTTTTCTTTATAATTTTTGCGTCGTCATAGTGAATGTTAGGAAGCTCGATGTACTTAGGAATTTTGATATTGCTCTGTGATGCTGATGTAGGCTGCTCCGGATCTTTTAGCTGCTCTTGGACAAGCTCTAGGCGTTCTTTGTGGTCCATGAATTTGTTAAGAAGAATATCTGCTGAGTTCATATTGATCTTAGGATATTTTATGAGATCAGTATCTTTGATTTGACCCAATTTATAAGCGCGAACTCTAGCGAGTCTTCTGATGTTTTCTTCTGCATTCTCAGTGAAGAATTTCTCCCTTTGGATCTTCTTTATGTCATCGGTTTCTTGGTCTAGTCTCGTAAGTGATTTACTGTTTAAGAACTCGATTTTGGCCTGGACAGGGTCCTTAATAATTTGAGAACCCTTGCTTCTCAAAGCTCTTTGCTTGTTAGGAGAACTGTGAAACTTTATTTGATAATGGTCCTTAAATTGGATTCTTGGTGAGACTTTTTCTGGAGTACGGGTTTCTGTTCTCTCCTTTTGTGGACTTTTCTCAGCTTTCTTGCTGGGGGATCTACTCTTGGGCCTCTCTGGAAGTCCAAGTAGAATTCTTTCATGCTTGTCTTGTAACTCTTTAGTAGAAGGAATTTCTAATCTCTCTAGTTTTCTTGGCTTTGGAAGTTCGAGTTTAGATTTTTCATTCTCGACGGATTCAGGCTTAATTCGCTCGTTTCGTTCCAACTTCCTATAAGATTAAACTAAATTTGGCAAATATACTTTTCCCAAAGATGATTTGTGGCGAACATATGTGCTGCAATATTTTCTGTATGTTTACTTGGAGGATTTGTGAGTAAAGCTCTTTCTGAAGCGGTCTGGTGTTCCCTTTGAATGAATTTGCTAAATCCTTGAATGGAAGACTTTGAGACAAGGCTAACAATATGGGCATTTTTCAAGCAGTAAATATTATCATTTTTAAAGCTTTCGAATTTGGATTCATGTTCCTTCTTTGATATTTCAAAAATCTGATCTCTTTGTCTCTTCTTAGAATGAAAATTTGAGATAGCCATTGTGTGGAAATCCTTAGGAAATTTGTAAAATTCTCTTTTAGTAATTGCCTGAACTACACAAGTTTCAGACAGGACCTTTTTTTATTTAGAAAAGCATCAGAAATTATACTCTAACACTGTACTCATAAGTGTCTTCAGTTTCCAAGATTTCCTCTCCCACAAACACTCCTCTTCCTTAAAATATTACTCTTTCAACAATTTTCCAAGTACCTGCATTACTAACTTGCAAAGGTTGATTATTCGATAGCACAGTTTTCTTTCTATCATAAGGATTAGCTAGGGACATATGCAGCTTTTTCTCCACAGCACATTCTCCCTGTTGGATAATAAAAAATTTAGGGTCTTTAGCTGTTGTTTTTCCTTCCACAGTTAAGTAGGTACCCCTGGGATAAACCTCAGTCTTAAAGAAGAACAATAGAAAGTTCATATTAGCAGAAGAGGTAACTGAAGTAGTCAGCATGGGAAAGGCTGATTTCAAGAATTCCTCTCTTTCTCTTTCTAGCTTTCCGAAGACAGCGTCATAAATATTTTTCGTGATGACCAAAAACTCACAATCAGTCTTACACAGAATTGCAGCACTTCTTGGAGCATTATTTTTAAGAGCCAGTTCTCCAAAGCTTTCTCCCTGCTTCGAGTATCTTGCTATTCTCCCAAAACGTGACGCATACTCCTCAAACTCTTTAGTCTGAGCATCTATATCCTCTTCTTCATCTTCCTCTTCCTTCACAACCTCGTCTTCAATCTTCTTAGAAGTCCCAGTCTTGAACTTATTCACAGATTTGACAAAAGTCCCGAAGCCAGAAGGAGGTGAGTTACCTGCTTTCTTGGGATTGGAGGGGGTTTCCTCCTTCTTTACCCCATCAACCTCTGAGGCTCTTGGAGTTGGAATCATCTTCAAGGATGGCGTATTATCATTCGAAAGGAGCTTATCATCTAACAGTTGACTTTCTGTCTTAGATTTGCCTGTATTATCTCCGCTATTAGACAACACTATAGTGACCTTTTTTTCATCGGTAGGCATTGGTTGGTCCAAGTTACTCAGAGTTGATGGTTGATTTTGAGCATTGGGATCTTGGGGAGTAGGATGAGTTGTTCCTTGAGTCTTCTTTTTTGACTTCTGGGTCACGGTAAGCTTGCCCCATTCTCCAACGTTCTGAGGGAGGATTACAGCAACCTCGCCTGAGATAATAACATAGAACTTGTTGTTTGAAGGATCCCCTGCTTTAAATACAAATTTTCCCATACCATATCTTTCATATTTGAAGTGTTTGCACAGATCAAGTAAAGTAGACTGATCACAACCTTTAAAGTTTGTGCCAAAGAAATATTCATAGAATTTATACTTCTTAATCTCTTTTAAGATGTCCTTGTAGACTAAGTAACGCCAATTTAATACTTACCTGTGCATCCTCGTCAGTTTTTTCAGGCTTGCTTAATAAAGCTGCTAATGGGCTCAATTTAGCCCCCTAAAGAGTTATAATTGACAATGGGGTCAATACATCCTCTTGGTCTGGTGGAAGTGAGTTTGTTGATTTGCTCATCAATTATTTATTGAGTTTAAATAAATTTACAAGGAAGTTAGCCAAAAAATATATTCTAAGACTCACCTTGGAAGTGTGGTTGTCAATGTCAAGCAAGTAAGAAGTGAAAGGGAAAGACCATTGGTTATAGTCCTTCTATTGGAAAAGAAAAAAAATACAAGACTTGCATCTATATTGGAACTGTCTATCGTTAATATTAAATTTTAGAATTTATTGTGTTGCAAGAAAAAATGCAGACAAAGCCCCTATTAAGAGCTATTGGAGCTATGGGGTACATGGATACGAAAGAGATGGGGATAAAGATAGAAGAAGCATAGCTGGCTCTTGAGGGAACCCTCAAAGAGTATATATGATACAATAACAAGGTCAACTATTTTACAGCTTTATTGGAGGAGAAAGTCAGAGGTTGGGCATAGCTAAAATCTGCTGTGCAGTCTTCGCTCTCTGAAAAGACTTCTTTGTCTTCGTCTGAGCTGATCAGAATAAATTGGTCATCCAAATATGATGCTTCTGAATTGATGTCTTTCTCAATATTTTCATCTAAGAAGTCTGCAGACTCTAGGATCTCTTCATGATGAATAACTGGGACATTTGATTCAGATTTTTGTTCTCCGTAGCCTTGTGTGGATGTTTGGATCACATTCTTAGCCTTTAGACTTTTAGTTGAATGAATTTCTGAACCCTCATAGTCCTCTTTCTCGTCACTGCCACTTCCTCCACTACATTCCTCAAAGTGAATATTATTGGGATCTATCTCAAAATTCTTAAGATCTGTTGGATCTTCACGAATGAGCGTATTTACAAAATTTCCTGAAGCCATTTGTTGGAAGAGCAGTCCTATAAGACGAGCGGACTCCTGGACTTGGCTGAATTTATCTGGGGCCAGACTCTTATTGTCATTTTCTCCGTTAGTAACGCTACTATGGGTTCTGTCATGGATAAGGTCCCGCATTTGAAAAATATTTCTCAGTGCATTTGATAGCATTTCTTGCGAGGAATTCTAATATGAATGGAAATGAGATATAGAGAATACATTTGGATGTGTAGGTTCTAATATTTGAGGATGTGAAGATTTAGGTAAGTCCCTTTCTTCCATATGGACTTTTTTTGTAGGGTTTGATTGAGGCAGGGTGTCTTCAAATTCAGTTTTCCTAAAGAATTAAAAAATGAAGAATTGAGATTAGAAGAAATTGTGTAATAGTGGGAGTCATTTTCGTATATCTCGGATTAAAGAGTAAATATTGTAGGGTTAAAAAATAGGATTCTTTGTATTCTTAGGCTAGAGATATTTTACCTTTTGTCATGCACATTCTTGGGAGTGACGACTGTCTCCTATTAGAGTTAATTCAATGTTGATCAAAATAAGTGAAAAGGATAGACAGAGGTCATGTTGGACATTCTGATCATTATGAATAGTATAGTCATGGATGATAGAATGTCCATATTACATGATGTGTCTTGCAATGATTTATGAAAGCCGTCCATGATGGGTGGCAATGATGGAATGATATTGCATTTCATCATTGGTTGCCATATATGGATCAGCAATAGTTAATAAAGAATCTCTATAGAATATTCACCTGTGATTTCTGAAGGCCCCCTTCTTCTTTGCTCTTCCTATCATATCAATAATCATGATAATGGATTATCATATGTAGGCACGATATCATAATTATATTCATCGAGCCTCTATTCAATAGGAATCCCTATTGAATATGTAGGCGCGATGACTCATTCAAATCTCATACTATACAATAGACATAATAGTTACTTTGACGATCTGTTCTTCTTCTCTTTCTGTAAATCTTGTCTCTTCATCAAGCTTCAGATCTTCTATCGTCTAGGATTCTAGAAAATGAAGTTAGTTTTAATGAAATAAAATGAATATAGGGAAGAAATTGATATTCTAATAAGGAATGGGAGTCCCAATCAAAAAAAACTTAAGTGTGGCTAATAAGGAAAACTCATACCCCTGCTGAATTTTGATTAACTCTGCCAAATTAATTAATATCGCGATATTTAGGTTCTTCCTCTTTATTCCAAATCCGTCTGTGCATCCTAGAATTGTTGCTTTTTTTTATTTTTGGTTTCTATCAAGATTAGATAATGGATTCTGATCTAACCTAAAATTGAAATTAAAATCCTTGTCTAATTTTCTGTCCTCTTCCATGTCAAAAAATCATCTCATACCAATCTGGCATTCTTTCATTCTCTTGCAATCATTATATCAGTCTTTTAATTCTGCATTGTAAATCATATTAGATTCAAACTCAGAAATCGTTAAAACCCTCGTTTTTAAATAGACAGGAATTATGCCATTCCCTGGACTATGCCTAAAATCCAAAAATTTCACTGCCTTCTCTGACTTTACTATGCTTCGCACAAATGACAACATGTAATCTTGGATCAATAATAGCACCAGGAATAGACAAAACTTCAAACAAAAAGAATCCCTGGGAGCATGCAGGGTAGGCTTTTATTCTTTATTCCAGGAAAATGTGGGTCATTATTCTTTGTGTTTGTGATGTCCAAAATGATCCTTTAATGATGAAGAAAAAAGGGCTGAAGAAGCTAGCGATTCCTATGGCTGATAACTTGGATGTTATAGATATTGAATTTGGCCTTCATCCATGATGTAACTTCTCAATTGATTCATGGATTCAGGGATATATCTTCCTCTTTTTCTCTTCCCGACCTTGTCTGACGCTAATCAATAATAATTATAAATGACTTTATTTTATTTCAAAGAATGAAGTCTGGGAGAAAAATTCCATAAATATCATAATACTAGCTAAATGTCAGTTGTAGTACTACCTACCTAATTTCCTTGTTAATATTCTTTCATTCCTAAGAAAATACACAAATTTCAGCTGATCAATTTTTCAGAAGAATAAAAGATTAAAATGAAGGAGAATTAATTTAAGATACGGTCAGACCAATGTACTAAAACCATACTGGACTTATCAGGATGCTTGACTGTACAAAGATGATTTATGAATCTCATATAGAAACCGAACCTGGATAAAATAGGAACGAGCAACAGAGAGAATAAAGATCAATTTATCAAGTTACTCATGAAAAAAACATAAGAATTTCTTTTTTATTTGTTTTCCTTCAGTTCTTCCTTCTTCTCATTTTGGACTGGGGCACTATTGTTTCCAGAAGGATCTGCTTGAGCCTTTTCTCCATTAGCCCCAGCATTGTTGGCTTGTAAATCTGCTTCTGCTTGTTCCTTAAGTTTTTGCCATTCTTGGAGATTTCTCTCCAGATTCTCAAGTTGAAGCTTACAAGCTCCCATGGTAAACTCATTGAAAGTTTCCCATAGAGGTTTGATCATGAAGGAAACAAATGTTATTTCTTCCTTAGCCATCACATGCATTTTATCCAGATTCCTGAAGTAAGGAGTGACCGGAAGGCCAAACCTTTCTTCATCACGAAGCTAAAAATTAGGCCAAATTCTCGGTATTTCTTACCTGATTAGTAAATTCAGTGTTAATCTTGATTGCCCAAGATAAGGCAATAGGGAAATTCTTAACTGGGCCGGAGAGATCGGCACAGTGAAGGAGCATTCCTGTGAATAATCTGATATCATCCTGGGACCATCCTATGGAATTATTTTAAGAGGAGTGACAAATTACCAAATTCCTCCACGTTCGCGGCTTCACCCATTCTGTTCTTCAAATCCTTGAAGTTCTTCATCAGTTCAACATGCTCCTTCATGTCGGTAGCAAGGATGTTGGATATCATATTCTTTCTAAGCTTACGAAATTCTTCGCCCTTAATATTTGCGAAGATATTATATTTCTTGTCATCGAGAATCTTGAATGTAGTTGCTGCGTGATGCTGTTCTAAGACAGACTTATCATGATATCTAATAGCCAATTTAGTTAATTTGGCTATTTCGTATGCATTAGTTCTTCCAGTGTGGGCGACATCATGGCACAAGGCAGCAACAATGAGCCCTAAGTGCACTAAGGGATCAAAGGTGTAGGTTCTTTTCATAAGATAATGGGTAGCATGCATGACTAGAGAAATGAATTAAGAGGTGGAAAAGTACGTACCTGATACTCCATGGTCAAAGTTATGGAAAGGATTGTCTTTTTTGTCATATTTCTCCTTCAATTTTGTGATAAAACGGCAGAGAACTTCCAAGTCAATCTTGAATTCTGTAATAAGGCCGAGGTCATTAAGAATAACCCAGATAATTCTGTTCTTTTCGTGGGGGTTTGTAATCTTAGTGATATCGAACGACCAATCGCCTAATATAACACTGTCATTACTCGATGCAACAAGATAATCCTTGTTGAACGCCTTCTTCGGATTGAATGAAGCATATCTCTCAAGTTTAGGTTTGTAATCTTGAGCAGTTGTCAAATTTCTGAAAGAAAAGCTTGACTTAGGCTGTGACTTGAGCTTTTTGATGGACAATTGCCCTTTGATATGCCTATGACGGGTGAATGAAATTTCGAATTTGGTACTCCTCTTCTTCCTCTTTTTTTGTCATTTCCTCTGGAATATAAAGAGATATAATTGAGTTCGCCAATTGTTGAATATCCTTCCAGGTCAATAATGATTCATGACAATAATACCGCATTCTCGCCAAAGATATCCAGAGTAGTTTCTGTGAACTTCTTTCTGACATTCCTCTTTTTGTTGAAGTTGAGGGCAACTTTCATCTTCTTCAAGGCATCCTTCATTTTTCCACTAGATTCAGTTGCCTCCTCAATTGCAAGACTATTATCCATGTTAAATCCTCTTGCCCTAATAGATTATTGGGTTTTTAAGGTAAAATTGCCCAGACATGAAGAGACTCAAACTAAATCCACCTAACTCATTGGTCCCATCTTTCTTTCTTCCAACAAACTCGTATCCCAGAACATCAAATTGTCCTCTTTTTCTGTAGATTGATTTGGTGCCTTCTTTCAATTGCTTTATGCATTCTTGAATTTCCTCAAAAAATTTCTTGTTCTTGGCGAGGGAGACATTAAGAGATCTTGCAGTTGGGATTTGGACATAGTCATTGCTTTCGAAGATAGGACTATTTTGATATAATTATATCAGTAATTCTACCTGAATTCTTCTGGAATAGACTGGCTTTGGAAAATTAAATAGCCCTTGCTATTGTATTCTAATGTCAGAGTATCAGACTTGGTCTTATCAAGTTTCTGGGTTTGGTAGAAAATCTGATCCTCAAGTCTTCTGTGAAGAATGTCGAATTTTTTCCAGATTTTGGAAATCTGTTATGTTAATTATAAGTACAATATCTTACCTTTTCGTTGACCTTGGAAGCATCCCAAGGGAAATTGGGCTTCAACTCGATGGTACGGTTCTCTTCATCAACCACGACTTCTAATGACCTCTTTAAATTAATATTTTCTCCCAAGCTGGAGACATCTTTCTTGGAAGTGGTCATACTTTATATTAATAATAGTTGATGTGATTCTTACACTTCTGAGTCAAGGAATGGTTTGAGTTGTTGGGATAAGTAATGGAAGAAGTAATCTCTATAAAGTTCAATAGCAGTAAGCTTTATATTGTCAAGAGCGGATAGGATAGTATCTTCCCTAGAAAATTAAGAAAATATTGAAGTTGTCTTGCTTGTTTCCATCTTCGTTGAGGGCTTGAAGGACATCAAAGACGAAGTTGAAGATAGCCTTATAATGTTCTCGCTTCTCTCCTTCCATGAAATATCTAAAGATGTTTTTAAAAAATAACCCTAATTTACTTTTTGAATAGATTGTCCTTGGTGTAATGGAGAATTATAAATAGAGGATTCTTTTCATTGGAGAACTTATAAACAATATTGACAGAGTAGTCTTTGTCAATATATTCACGAGTAACTTTACTCTTCTCAAGGTCAATCATACTCATATCAGAATTTTCTAGGGCAGTCTGTAGCTCCTTTATGATTTCAGCGTGAATTGATTTCTATTCCTTAGGATATATCATCTAAAAGCTACCTCAGTGATTTCTTGGTTCTCAAATGCTCTTAAATACCAATGATTTGAGAATTCTTGGCTTATAGCGGAGACACTGGCACACTGGAACATAGAGGAGCAGTACAGACTCAAAAAGTCCATTACATTGGCAGGCTCGAGCACATAATTTGTAGCATAGACGTGTAATGAGCATAAATTATCAATGGCACTCTAACATTTTAAATTGTTTGGAAAAGAAACATACCTTTAACGCTTTATAGATCAATTTTGTGTTTTCACTGAGTGTTTGCTCGAGCTTTTGAATTCTATATTATGAGCTTATACAATACGAAATCATACTGCAATTGATTTCCTCCACCCTGATTAAGATCCATTCTACTGAGGAGGTTTTTAATTTGTATTAATTGTTCCTTATCAGCATTCATGAGTTGACTGTGGAGGGGTGAAAAGTCCTGTGCTTGTTCTAGAAATTGATGGAACTGCTGTATAATTTCCATGATAATTTTGATATTATTTTAATTAATATATTGTTTTGATTTATCCTATTTCATTTTCCTTAAACGCACTCAATAAAGAACTTCCTGAATCATATACTCTTCATGCAGATTCTTGTGGAATTCAATGTATAATTTTTCGATCGTACAGATATTAATTACATCTCTAAAGGAGATTCTTTTCTAACGCCAAAGCAAATTTGAATCACGTAAATATTATTTGAATTAATTTAGATCTAGTTAGTTTTCAAATCAATTACTAATGACTTTATGAACTACTCCTACATGCCATCTAGACCTTGGATTGCACCTGTAATATGGGTGAATAATAAGAGGTATGTTCATGAGGAGAATTTATAAGGATTTAAAATGAGACTTTCCTCTCAGTGGTTTCCTGCCTATAGCAAATTCTAGCCCCCTAACCTCATGAAACTCCGGCTCTTCAATTGGAGGTGCCAATTCTTCTCTTCTAATCTCTAATTCAAAGCTGAAATAAGGGTTTGTGTGAAAAGGTATCATTTTCTCCATTTTGCTCAAAGCTAGATGTTATGGATATGAAATTCATCTCAAATAGCCAAGTTGTCTACAGTACTTAGCTTTTCTCTTCAGATGCTTATAGTTACAGCCGAAAAAGAATGGTTTTTTCCCTTAATACTATTTATTCCTTTTCTAGCCAGAAATTTCATACCTGGTTATGTCTGATTAACTTTTTATCCCATACTGAAACTCTGAATGAAAGCAATTCATTGTAATCTCGACTCATTTTAAGAAGGAAACAGATTATAATGCAATCCCTCTATTCCCTAATAGAGAGCGAGAATTTTGCTAAAACTTTCTTTTCAACAAAGTATTGGCTACATTATCCAAAATTTCTCTATTTTCTACTACCCCTGACATTACATAACTATGGTTGGAGTGATAGAACTGATTTTGAGCATAAACGCTACAGTAAAGTTTCAAAGTAGCATATCAAATGATCCGTGCCTGTCGAATGATAGAATCAGCCCTTTCTACTTCCTGGCATACGATTGTCTTTGGGTATATATTTTGATAAATAGACTCAAAATTAACTTGATCTGAATAAAAAAGGTACGCATGAAAAATGGATAGCCCTAAGCGAAATGCTTCGCCAAAGAAATTTTTGATAAAGCCTTTCAATCACCAACAAGCAGCTTCCTCCCTCACTCAAATCGCAACATCTAAACCATTATGTATAACAATATCTCTCAATATAATATATCATAGTGATCCAAGATGAAAGACTAGCAGATTTTGACTACATACCTTTTCGAGGAGAATGGACAAGTGAAAAAGAACAAAAAGCTCTGAATTATCTGAAAAATCTTAGTGATGAACTCACTCGTATCTCCGAAGCCAAATTATCATCCTTCACACTCGAGTTAGATAGTGCCATAGAGCGCAAATCTCCCAAAGAATACAACCATAAGAAGCAAAACAGCCATACCTTCAGATCAAAAACCCCTTCCCCAATACCAGGAAAAACCAGAGCTAAAATTATTCCTCTTCAGTATAGTCCAGATATAGGACACCGAAGCCCAAAAGTACATAGTCCATCTAGAATATCAAGAAAATCTTCTATCAAATCTGTCAATACTGACAGAACTCCGTCTCCTTGTTCAAGGCACGAAAAAGAAAAGGCTCAGATAATTGATTCTCATCACCCTACTTTTTTCGAAATGAGCACTATTTATTATTTTAAACCTACATTATCCCGAAGCTCCAAACGTCAAGTGACGTTGGAGACAGAGAGAGAAAAAATAAAGGAAAAGGAAAGGGAGAAGATGGAGCTACGATTAAATGGAACTCCCTTGCGCAAGGAGAGAGAAAAGCAGGGTTATAATAAAATTGAGAAGCAAACTAGTGTTCCCAAAGTCAAAGGTGTTTCTGGACCTTTTATTGGGAAGGCTCCAAGCTTTAAGGATGTAAATAGGCTGATTCAAGAAATACGAAGGAACACTATGCTTGCAGAAAAGGCATTATACTCTGTGACAAGAGACTCGCTTTCCTATAGAGAGCTAGTCCATCCTGCAACTGAAAGGACAGAAATCTCGAGGCCAAACCCAGTATTAGAGAGAATAAAGAAAAGTGTCAAGCCTCCAAAACTCACTCAATTTCAGTTTGATCAAATTGACCAGAAAACAACTCAGACATCTACAGACAGAGCCAAAAGCCTGAATGACCTAAATACACACAATAAACCGACTTCTGAATATCATAAAATAATCAGGGTAAAGAAGTCTTCTCTTGGTAGAAAGATCCCAGTTAAAGATTTGGTAAATATCTCCTTATAATAACTCATAATTCAGTCGAAAAATGAAGATATACTCTTCACAACAAATAGGAGCTCCAATGGAGCTAGGCCTCAGAACAATAAGAATCAAGCTGAAAATCTTGATTCAAGTACATCCGGATTGAAGACTTCAGCATTCCTTGACAGGGCAGAGATGTTTAGCACATTCAACCTCAGCTTAAAGGATTATAAGGTTGTTCCTAGTCCAATAAAGAGGGAAAGACTTGGAACCGCTGCAAGTAGATTTTTCCTTAGATTCACCTCATAATTAATAGGCAGAGAAAGAGCAAAGGAAGAGGTAAGGCTGAGGTCAGCTCATGGTAGAGCCAGGACCAATGTGAGATATTCCTTGACCATGAAGCCAGAAGTAGCCTCTATAATCAATAGCTCATCAATAATGGAGTTGAGAAATTATATGAAGCCTAATAGTAGGGCATTATCAGCCAAGTTAGGAATGAGTCTGAAGCGGAATAGTTCTCCTGAAATTAAGGTCGCAATTAATGGGAAAAGCTTTGAAAGCAGCCCTGATAGAATTATTAAAAATGCAAGTGTTATTAATTATAATATGAGCATACTCAGGCCTGCCTGGGTCAAGCATAATGAGTAACATGTGTCTGAAATGATTGGACCTATTTGATATTTACTTATTTTGCTTTCTGTTTTTCTGTTTTGTCTACTTATTTATTTTTCTTCCTATAGATACATATTTGGCATCGTGGAAATAGGACTGACTCAACTCTCATACTTACCCAGCTCCAAAGCAGAACCAGTTTATTTTATAGTAAGTAGTTCTTTTCAAAAAATTATCAAAAAAGATTTTCTCGTTGATTTTTAATTATTTCTTCTATTAAAAGTCAATATGAATACAAAATTAACGCATCGTGAAGAACCAGAACAGTCCACTGCCAGAACAAGCATAATCCCAAGCAGGAACCTCTTTTCTGCTGCAACAACTCCAAAGACTTCAGTGCGGAGTGATCTCCTACTAGATTTTGAAAAGCTTCATGAAAAATTTAGTTCAGATGCTGTTAATAAATATGAACCAAAAGATGCTCCCAGCAGTGTTGGGGAAAGTTTTATCAGGGATTTGGAGGAGGCGATAGACCTCCCTGTGCCTGCAAATAATAATGCCATTAGGTAAAATAAGCCTGATTTTCATAATAATGCATATAGACTTCAGCAAAATCAGACAGGCAATAGAAATAATAATGAAAATAACAGGCGCCCTAATCGTATAAATCTGGAAGAGAATAACAACAGAGATGCTGAAGTTAGACGGATAATAATAACAAACAATAAAAGATGTTTGTTATGTGGAAATTCCAGTGAAGTCTACGATTTGCTTAGGAAAAGAAATAAAGGGAAGAAAGTCGAAAATTTCCGAGAATACGATCTCATTTCCCCATGTCTATGCTCAATCAAAATGCATAGAGAATGTTTGAAATCACTCATACTCACCAGAAGAATAGCAAAATGTCCCAGATGTAATGAAGCATATAGCATAGGCAAGAAAACCTCCAAGGAAAAAGTAACAGGACTTAAGAAGCACCTGTTTACTCTTCTCTATGCCATTTTCTATTTAGTTGTATCGTTTGGTTGCGCTCTTGGAGTAATGGACTCAGTGAATAAATTACGAGATCCTCACTCTTCAGTTGGGCCGCTCAGGCTAGCTCTCGCTCTTGCTTTGTGCAGCATAATTATAGGCGCAACAATAATGTATATCATGTACATCTGGAGATCATATTGCTCGGATAACCTTATAGATATTGAAATATTTTGCAAACAAAATGAAGGGGATATTGTTTTTGATTTCCCTGAGATCACTCTAGAGAGATTTCTAAGAAAGGAGGACCTAAAACCACAGGCCAGAATAATGGCAAGAGAAAAAATTTTATTCGATTTGTTGAATATTGCAAGATTTGACGAGTTCTGCAAGCGGCCTTTAGAAATAGAAATGAATGAGAGAATCAGAGCAAGAGCCCAAAACGCACAGGATAGGCAGACAGGTGATAATGGGCCACATTCTATACATGTATCTGGATCAGAGGTATTGAAATATTTTTTTAATATTGAGCTTTTAGGCAGAAGAATCTGCACCAACTATGGCCGATCGGAACGATCTTTTCGACGAAGATGGAGATAATTATATTGAGGAGGAAGAGTCTGAAGAATCCGCTCCTCGAAGAATTGTAATAGCGACAACGAGGAATAGAGATCGTGATGCGCCAGGAAATTTGACCACTTCTAGGGGAAATATATATAATAGGATTGCAGCCACTAGGCCTCTGACCCTTACAGCAAGCTTAAACTCTTCTCAAAGAAACTATTACATCTCTCGCACGGAAATATAAAGAGTGAAGTTAAGTTAATGCAAAGTTTGCATCAAAAAAGTCCTTACTCTAGGGCCCAGCTTGAATAGGGTCCAACCTACAATTTTGTTTATTTGTACTTCTATCATAATTTAATGTCTAAACTTCTATATCATATTCTTCTTCTTATTCGTACTCTCTTCCTAAGTCTTTAAGAGCTCAATATCGCTGTATTTCTAACAATATGCACTTCTGGAGTGAGATCAGGTGGGGAGTGTTTTGATATAAAAATCACTGATTAAGTTAATTTTAAGCCAGAAAAAAAAGAATAACTTGCGCCATCTCTCTTGAGAATGAATTAGCCCTAAAATTATGCATTTCTTGGAGATAAATGAGAAGACATGAGAAGACTTATGACTCTGACAAGTATTATTGTGTTAATAAAGGATATGAGCTGGGCGGGAAACATAAGAAATAAAATTAGTGAAAATGAAAAGTGTTTATCTATATTTTGAAGTATTTTTCTATATGAATGCGCGGATGACGGGCATATGATATATAATCGATAAGGTATTTATATATGACACTAATCGTGCATTCAATTATATCCTCAATCTATTTAGACGGCAACGGTGGTGGGGTTGGCAGGTTCGAAGGAGATTTGTTTATCAGCGGTCATCTAGAAAAGGTTAAAAACAGACTTAGCGATTCTTACGAAGTGGATGACGATGCAGAAAACTCCAACACCGAAGAGGGCATAGTAAGTCCAATAGGCAATCAAATCAAAGAGACTGTAGAAGAATCCGAGTCCAAAAGTGTATCTCATCATCATGATCCAGGCAGAAATGCTTTTATATTACAAAAATGATAAAGAAATAGTACTAAATGTAGAAGACTCCTCTTCCAAGGAAATAATCCAAGAATTTGCAAAGATCTCTAACAGGCTTCAATCCCAGGTCTGATGAGAGCATGATACCAGCGAAGATAATCTGGAAGAGAGGGATCATCATCCAGGCCAAGCTATGATATCCAAAAATGAGGTACCAGCCAGCAAGTCCAGCAACAGCTAAAAATTTAACGAAAAAGTCATAAGAAGAGGGTACCAAAACCGGCAAAGTAGTTGACAACGGGAAGGATTTTCTTAAGAATGTCGATAGGTGCCATTTCGAGTTATCGAACTTTGTATTTCTTTGATTATTTATTTATAAAATAATAAATGCCTCTAGTAATATCGAATTAGAAATCAAACACTGATCAATCAAATTGTCAGAAAACAATATGACTCGATTATACTGCGTTTCCCTCGGAATCTCTTCTTCTCAAAATACCTCCTTCGAACACATGTCCTTATTTAGCATCGCCTTCGAAGACCACTTGTATGCGAATAATGGGCAGAGCCTTCAGAGGCGAACAGAATCTTAGCTGATACAATAATTTTATACAAAGTTATTTTTGCATCCATTTCAATTTTACCATATTATCATCCGTATAGACTAACAGGACGATACAGGTACAACAGCCAACCTCATTATCGCATCTCCAATTAACCACTAATTTGAGAGTCTGACTAGCTTCTTGAGGTGCTGAAGGATAATGTCAATAAAAGGATATTAGATCTCCACTTTCAAAACTTTTGTCCGCCTTCGTCTTAACCATTTAATGTCTTTTGTTCAATTCTCTGTTCACTAATTCTTGGTAAAGTAACTAACTGTTCCTTATATTAAGGTCTGAATTTAATAGATTTGAAATTATCAAGAGAAACATTATTAGAAGGCTTAGATATAAATCCTAATAAGCTCAAAATATTGAAGCAACTTGGCTTATTCTACTTCCTCTATTTATTTACAAGAAATTTGAAATTTAGATTTTGCAAGAGAATCATTTTATTTTTGAAATGATGCTAACTTTAATGATATTATTTGGGGATCGTCACATTATCTGGTTTTTCCATCGTTTTGTATAATTTTGCCTGTTCATTCAATACTTAGGGAAAAGTATTTTTCTAAGGAAATAACCTCGAAATTTGTTAGTTAGGCTTTGAATTATCCCAGTTATAAATTAAGGAGTTACATCTAGAAAGCATCTGTAATCTGCTCTAAAATACTTTGGATCTCTAAGAATAGTAGCTGCTAATATTTTTCTAGATGACTTGTGAACAGTGATGATTAAAATGTTAGATAAAGTTCCTTGTTTCAATAATGTTAGGCTTCTAGAATTCTGTAGGAGTAAAGTTTACGTTCTAAAGAATTAATTCCTCCCTTTTCTCTTTTAGAAAAAAAATGTTCTAATTTATCCTGCTATTCTCTCTTTTTGTTTATACTAGGAAAATGTAACGCTTTGCAGACCACTACAGATATGGAGTCCCATTTGTACAATTTAAACCTTATTGCGTAAGAATACTTAGATTGAGAAAGTGAAATTTTTCTGTGAAAGTCTTCTTTTATTTATTTCTGGGATGTATAATACCATTTAACTTTACAGTTTTCCCAAACTGTAATGTGATAAAAAGCTAATTTATTGTCTGAGATCTTCATTTCAGAATTCAATAAATTTTATTCAAAATCCTGAACTAAGCATATATGGAACTCTTTACTATCTTTGAAGTGTTACTGATACTTTTTTTCACAGTTTCAATCCTCAATCATTACTCAGCAAAGGACGTCCATATTTTCCATAAGATTCTCATAATTATCGGTTGGTTTCTCTCTTTTGTCACAATCGCCCTGCTTCCATTAGATGTCTATTATGTAATTCATATCCAAACTGCTTCTATAACACTTTATATAGACTCTACATCACGAAAATGAATCCCCAGCAACTCGTGGATTTAATGGAAGCCAAAACAAGAATAATGACAAGCATCATTCTAATTATGATACTATGGTCTCAGTCTGGAACTTCGTCTATTGGACAGCCTTCGTCTGGACATGGTAGAGCTCTACTTATATTAGTCATCTCTAAGGGTCATCCTACCTATTGTTTCTGAATATTCTACTGCCGGAGATTTCACCTTCAAGGAAAAATTAAAAACCTCTCTTCGTATTAATGGATATTACTATGGAATCATGGCAGCAATTGGACTCATGTTCTTATTATACCTGGTTGCTACAGGGAAAATCTTCAAGTATTGATATCGAATCAATGTGTTAAAATGTTAGTCAGGGAATAGTGGAAGTTCTCATTACCTTCTCAAACGTATTGTAAGTGATTAATAGCTATAATGACGTGAATAGTGGTATAGTACAGATTATTCTATGTCTGGGGTATGGGTTGGTCTATATTCCCAAGAGATATTTCCTGAAGACGAATAATGAATTAAACCTAAGGTAATATTCTCTAAAAGAAAATCTAATGGGAAAAAGATTGTACCAGGGCCAGGCTTGTGTTGTCGAGGAGCAAAGAAAGAACCTGCAATTTGAAGTTGATGAGCTTATTAAAGTATAAGAGGCCCTAGATCTTTGTTAATTTATAGCTATTGCTATGGCTCAAAGACAGGAAAGACATTTGCCCTGAGAATCTAAAGCCCATTGAGATTATCTTAGAATATGTAATCCCAGTTAATTTGCATAATTGTGTAGTGCCCAAAGGAATTAGTAAAGACTGCCAAGGAAACTATGAATCCCTCTTTTAAGCCTATTCGCATGAAGGACTTTGCAGTTCTTTCGATGCCTAAGATTATTGATTTGAACCAAGAAGTCAAGAAGAAAATCAATGCGCTGAAAAGATCTGAAATAAAATGGGATATTCTTTTGAAAAATGCCTTCTTCTTAGAAGACATTATGGAAAGTGAGCATTCAATAGATTGGAGAATTAGGTCTGCCTTCTATGTAGAAAGAAGAGGAAAGTGCGGCAAGATTCTAGACAACCTTGGTAGGAAAAGTCCTGATATTTTCTTATTTCTAGAGTGGCTTTGGTTTGTCAGATTGAGAATAATAATGAATTTCATATTTGGAGTCTTGTCTATTCTGGGCTCTGTGGCAGTCTTCATCTTTGAAGTCTTTACTTTTGAAGAGTTTAATGTTGTCAATTTGAATATATTATCAAAGGAGGATGGATTTATAAAGACTCAGGTATTTTCTGGGATGCCTATTTGATAAGATTAGATTGTTTGTCTGATCCCGCTCCTTTATATCTCCTTTTGTGTTTACTCAGCCCTATTCAACATGAAGATTTTCAGTTTTTATGGGCTATACCCTCATCATCAAACGGATACAGCTTCTTTGGTCTTTACGGCAATGTACTGTGAGCTATAATTCCATTCATTCTGTAGGAACTTTTCGAGAGTGTCTGGACCTCTAGTCTTCAACTTCCTCCAGATGATGAAGATAAAGGGAACTGCTTTTCAGGCTGTGATGGGTGATGCAACCCTGGCTTATTCTTTCACTGCTTATTTCCCAATTATATTGATCGCTTTGTGTATATTCAGTTTGTTCGATGTCTATGGAAGATTGATGAGCGGTCTTGGGTTGAGCAAGTATAGATTCAACGAAGAATATGATGAGGAGACAATAGAACAAGGAAAGAAGATTTTATACAAGGGTAATATTCCTCTTTTCTTTATTCAATTGTCTAGCTCGTAACAGCCGAGAAAGAAATATCTTGGTCTTGAACTCCACGAATCTAAAGTCTTACCATAATTATTCAGCAAAAGTAATAACTTGAATTTTTTCTAATTAAACTAGATGAAATTGAGAGAGTATGAAAGCTTGGATTATGAAAAGGGAGTCAGGAAGAGCATGCTTCACGATCTGCAGGGATCTAGTGACAAGCTGCTGACTTCACCAAGGAATTCATTATATAGTGAGTTTATGAATACACGAAGGTCCAGAAAAATGTCAGGAAATATGAATATTAAGGAACAGTAATGATGGATTGATATCCTGCTTTGGATTATTATTCTCTTTATAGCAAATATAGTTTTCTATTTTTCTCTATCTTGTGCATGAAAGCTCAATTGTACATAAATGATCAGTATGTCAGTCCTGTATACTTCAAACTTAATTGTCATTTATTTAAGAACTTGATTCTACAAGTAGATCACAATGTAAGAATAAAAACAGGATAATTTAGTAGATACCTATAAATTTATGCATATGAACATATTTGAAATGATAACAGGGTATTGAAACTTATTCATTTGTAGTAGCTAGAGCTGTCCTCTTCTTCCTATCTGCCCTAGTTCTTCTCTTCTTGGATTCATTAAGGGTGCTATCACCTAAGTTATCGTGTTCATTGAAATTTTCGCTCTTAATGGGAGAGTTCTCCAAATTTCTCAAAATTTCATTTTCCCTCTCTTTGAGGTAATCATAGTCTATGCTTTCATTGGCAAGCTTCTCCCCGTTCTTTGTAGAGAAAATAGAGTTGGAAAACATTGTTTCATCCTTTTCTATATTAGTCACATTCAGAGGGAATTTCTCAGGGTTGATTTCCTTGTCATTGAGCAGAGACATAGAGTTTCTCATAGATTGTCTAGCTGTTAAGTCAAAGTTCTCTTTCATTGTTTCTCTTTCTGCCCTAATAGGGGAGGGAGTCCTTTCAGTAAGGAGATTTTCAGCAATAAATCTGCCTGGGGAGGGGATGGTCATTTGCCTTTCTAAGGTATTTAGAAGGATGCCTGTAAAGGATTTGGAGTTGGCATCTAGGGTCTCAGAAATTGCGGTTATGGGAGTCTTGCTGAAGGTGGCTGACTTCTTGAGAGGAGAGACCTTCTTGGGAGTGTACTTGTCAGTAATGTCCTTTTTGTTTGGAGGAGGGTTGCTAGCTAAATAGGCAAAGGAATAGTTGTTCTTTCCTGAGTCTTTTCTGCCAATAGGAGATTTACTTGTGCTCTTTCTTCTTTCTTGAGTATTGTTTTCTTTGTCACGGGTTATAGGGCTTTTGCTACCATTCTTGACAGTTGTTTTGGTTGCCGATTTTTTCAAAATAGGGCTCTTGCTTTGAGTTTCCTTTTTGTTTTGCTTAGGCTTGAGGTCCTTTTGAGAAGGTGTAGGAGTGACTGATCTTTCGGTCTTGATAAACTCTTGCATAATACTGTGATCTGGGCTATCTGTGGTTCTTGAAGTCCTTCTCAAGGGAGAGTGCTCAAAGTTCAGGCTTTTAAAATGCTCTAAAGGAGATGCCTCTAGCTTCCTTGGAGAATTATAGAGCTTACGAGGGCTCTCAACAGACGATCTGCCTTCTTCCTCTTCCTCTTCCTCTTTCTTTGGACTATGAGGGAGGGCTTGTGGAGCTTGCTCATCTTCAATATGAAGAGGAGCTGTAGACTCGGGCTGGAAGGGCTTAACTTCGGGTCTTACTTGCTCAATAAACTCCTCTTCAGGTTCCTTAGTTTCTTTATTGTCCTTTATTTCAACAGTAGTAGTTGATTCAATAGGCTTAGTGATCTTCTTCTCGCTTTCTTTTTTCTTTTCAGCTGAAGCCTTATTCAATTTGGGAAGGACTGGCTCGATATGGACATTCATGACAGCCTGGACAAAGTCAAGCTTGGTTTCTTGTAATTTAGGAATGGAGGGGTTTCTGCTTCCTTTTCTGGAGAATCTATCAATTGAAGCTGATCTGTCAATCAAGGTGGCAGTAGAGCTTCTTTTGGAATCTAAGAAAGGACTTCCCTTTTTCTCTGATTTGTTTCTTTGTCTTCGTTCAAGTCTCAGCTTTTCTTCATTTTTCTCCTTAAAGAAAGCCTCAGTTTCATTTGCAATTCTCTTGCTCTCAGCCAATTCAGCATCCAATTCCTTTATGCCTTCATAGGCTACCCTAAAGAAGGCATTTTCCTCTGCTTGAAGCTTCTCGGCTCTTATGTTATCATCATTTAAAATCAGCTCAATTTCGAACCTAGAGTCTCCAAATTCCTCAAAATCAGAGTCAAAGGTGAAATTGACAGGCTCGATAGGATCAATGTCTGCATGAGCTCTTCTACGAAGAGGGGATGGGCTCTTGCCAGTGTAGCTCTTGAGTTCTTGGAGCTGTCTGGCGTAGAGTCTTCTACATTTTTCCATCTTGATCTCATCAAGTTTCTTCCAGAAGTGAGCCTCTAGGTCATTTAGTTCAGCATCATTGAGGTCTTCTATTCTCTTTAAGTCTTTGTAGAGGTCAAGCTTGGCCTTCAGCTTCTTCTTTTCTTCTAATTGATCATTGAAATCATTAGCTAAGTCTTTCAATTGTTTCTTTCTGAGCTCTGCCTTGGCGAAGTAGATCAAGAAATTATCATAGTTATTCAGGTTTCTTCTAGAAGCTTGCTCTAAATTGGCATAGAGCTTCTCTATCATCTTTTGAAGGACGGAAACTTGGTGCTTAGAAGACTTCAAAGCAGCCAAGGAGAATTTATTTACAGATTCTGTGATAATTCTTGGGTTAACAGGTAAATCTTCGATAAGTTCTGGATCTACTTCAGCAGTAGGCAACTCAGAGAGTCTTCTAGAAGAGAGTTCAGTGCTTCTTCTCTTTTCGAAGTTTCTGACCTTAGCAGCTAAACTGGCTGTGCTTTCTGTCTTAACGATATCGTATTTCTTGAGTTTTTTGCTGTTGAATATGACTCCTACCTTATCGAAGTAAATCAATCTTTCTTTAGCTTGCTTAAAGAACTCCGAGATTTCATCATTGGGGATGCTTTGGGACATTTTCATGATTTGGAATTTAGAGAGATTCTCAACTTTTTCAATTAACTTGGCCTTTTGCATCTGGAGTTCTTCAATTTGTCTATGCAGCTGTGCATTCTTGATGTAATCCTCATGTCTTGCATTTTCCAGGTCTTTTAGCTTTTTCTCATAGTCTGAGATAAGGATTTTTAGAGCTTCGTCATCGTTGTTTGTGATAATGTTGGCCTGAACCTGATTTTCAATCTTCTTGGCATTCATACCGAATCTGAGGGTAGACATAGTCTGTTCAAATTGCGAGGCAACAGGTGTAATACAGAGAATAATAAGAGTTCTTGAGTTACCTCCCAAAGAAGAACGCAAAATCTTCGTCAAAGGAGAGTTACGATAGGGAATATGTTGAGCACTTTTCCCCTCACTTTTCAAGGAAATAACTTGAGTTAAGAAGAAAAGACTCTTATTGATATGCTGACCTTCTTTGACTCTTTCCTTGACCTTATTAACAGCCATGATTCCTTCCTTGGAGTTGATGTAGTCTGAAGTATTTAGTATGTTTGGATCATCGAGGAGCATGTGATGATTTGAGACCTTTTCACTACCTGCCAGATCGACAAAATTTAGAAGGGATTCAGTAACCATTGTTCCTTCTGTTCTTCCAGTCCCACCAAGGAAGCTTTCTTCTGCCTGGATTACGAGCTCGGTATTGTTGATGTTGGAGGTATCTCCTCGTTTTTGGCGTCTATATTCCCTGATGAAATTATTGGTCACGGTTTGGACATGGAGTCTAAAGATGGTGTGGGAACGAGAAGAGGCATGGTTCATTGCTGTTCTGGCATAGTGTCTATTGGATTCTCCCTTTCTTAGCTTGTCGAGGATTTCATTAATGCTAGATACGGATTCTTCAACAACTCCTTTGATATAAAAATCTTTCTTGGAGTCTTCGTTAACGGTAAGTGTTTCTCCTAGCTTGTCTGGGCTCTTCAAGAGATCATAGATTTGATCATTGTAGATTTCTATATAGGAACATCTCAGGAAATAAGTCTTGTCAAGGTCCTAAAATTTAAGAAAAAATAGGTCAAACTGTCACCTGCTCAATAGTTTCAAAAATATCTCTCAAGGCCAGGACCAGGACACCAGCATTTCCAGTAGGTTCAGTGATGAGATAGTTACCTGGATCTGTCTGGTCATAAGTATCGAAGTAGGTTAGGTCGTCTAAAGGAGCTGTATACCTTCTATTTGGTGTTGTGCTTCTATTGCCGGAAGTAGCATTAAAACTGCCTTGCCTCTCTCCAAAATGGCTAGATTTATCGATATCTACATCCTCATTCCTGTTGTATCCCATCATTGTGTAGGTCTTACCACTACCAGTCTGACCATACATGAATATTGTTCCGTTAATACCACTCAAGCTAGACAGGGCTATTCTTTTAACTACATTTGTATAAACAGAATAGTTGTCATCATCGGCAGTGAAACAATGATCATAGCAGAATGTTGTCTTAGTACTAGGGTTAATTTTCTTAATTGAGAGGAGTTCTTTGTAGTGGAAGGAACTGAGTGATATGTTTTTCTTCTGGTAAATGGTCCAAATATTTTCTTCCCGCCTCTCTATCTCTTTCTTGTTGAGAGGCCTCATCCTGAGCGCAACTTGGATGTTTTCCATTGCTCTTGTATACGTTAATAATTAGAAGTAAATAAAATAATAAAAAGTTTTTGCGCTAAAAATCCTGTCATTCTAACTAGAACAGTCATATCCTTTTCCTTAAAGCTACATGACATAATTTTGATGTCTTATATGCGATTAAGGACTGACTTTCGAATTATTTTCATAATCTGATAATTTTAAAACTTCTGAGGATGCATAAGAATCAAAGCACACAACATATCCCTACAGTTTTCTTCGATAAAAAGAATAATGCTTGGTTAGAGAAAGAAATCACGTCCTCTATGACAAAAATATCCAATCTATCACAACTTACATTTGTCTCCTATAATGTCTGGTTTGAACCTCATAATTTTGAAGAAAGAGGTGTGGAACTAAGGAAAATCATGCAAGAGAGCAATGCTGACTTCATCTGCTTGCAAGAAGTCACAGAGCCTTTCTTTATCAAGCTTCTCAGTTCTGATTGGGTTAGGGAGAAGTACTATGTCTCTAAGGTCAAAGTGAGTAGGTATTTTACTGTAATTCTGTCAAAGATCCCTTGCCAGTTCTACTATGTGGACTTTATTACCGGGATGGGAAGATATCTGCTTTATGCAACATTTGAGGTAAATGGACAAAGTGCTGCCGTAGCAACAGTGCATTTGGAAAGTCTTTCAAATCAAGAATTCAGAAAAGATCAACTTGCTGTGAAATTTCGAGAGCTTGAGCCCTATCCTATTGCCTTTATAATGGGAGACTTTAACCTTTATGGCTATTCTGAAACCAGACATTTCGATCCTAAGTATATTGATATTTGGAAATTTTTGAAGAAAGATGATCCAGGATATACCATGCCAAGGGATGAGTGGTTCCAAGCTTGGAGGCCGGACAAAGTCCTCATGAAGAAGAATGGAAAGTGTAAGCCTGTTATAATTGAACGCATGGGAACTGAACCTATTCCGAAATATCGAAATCAGCAGATAGACAAAGACACTTCAAATAAAGTATCCGCTCGTCAGAATTGTCTCCAGAGGTGCCTTGACAAACTGTTTTCTAAAAAGAAAGGGACAGTTCAGTCTGCACCTCCCGAAAGCACGGTGACTAATCCAGTTTCTAACTCCAAACAATCTAATCAGGCCTTAGAAGGAGCGAGTACAGTTATGACTCCTTCTGATCATCATGGGCTTTTCTGTAAAGTTGAGATATTATCTTCAGATCAAGTTGAATTTCCTACTGAGGTCCCTCAAAAAGAAGCCTTTCTCTACTTTGGTAGTGAGCTTTTCACAGAGCAGAATAAATCATTTCTAAATGCAGCAGCTCAGAAGATGGAAGCTAAGGGAATAGTTTTCAATGCTTTTGAAGACGTGAGAGATGGCTTGGAATATATGGTATTTAGGTTTGAAGAATGGAAGTCACTTACTCTAATCACTGATATGAAAGGACTTGAAACCATCATGAAAGTTGGCCGCCTTTGCCTTATGAACCCAATCCACAGGTCTAGAGATGACAAGAACTTTGGGTTCAATTTGATTGTTACTACCAGAGACGAAGAAAAGAAAGCAAGAACCACTCTAAGATTGATTGGAATGGATGAAAAGAACTATCATGTGGCTCTCAGTGTTGTAGACATTCTATCAGGAATGGGAATCTAATTTATTTCAAAAACTTGAGTTATCTAAAATTTGTGAGTCCATGTGTCTTAATTAATATAGATATTTTATTCATAATATAATATTAGAAGATACTATAAAATTCCAGAAATTATTCGACCTTATCAGGCTTCTTAGTAGGGCTTCTCTTGCTCAATAGTTTCTCTTGTTCCTTATCATCCTCCTTTTTGTTTTTTCTCTCTTTGCTTAGTGAGGAACCCTTCTCACTACTGGCCTCTCTTTTTCTTCGTTTTTCTCTTTTTCGTATCTCCCTACCCTGCCGGCTTTCTTCATCCTCTTCTTGTTCTTCTTTGATTTTCGAAGTTTCAGCAAAATCAGTCATTTCTATTGTTCGTTCCACCTTCTGGCTAGGCCCCTGAACTATAGTAGTCTCTTCTTCGTCTGGCGGTTCACCTGGTTTTTGCTCTTTCATTTCCACATCAGGAAGTCGCGTGAACTTGACCTTAGGTTTCTCCAGCATGAACCGTTTTACAATGCAGAATACAATTGTTATCACTATTGTCATTCCTCCAAAGACGAGTAGTACTGTCAGCATTACGTTGACTTTCGTCGATTCTCCTTCTTCATCTTCTTCGAAATTCGGATTTTGTATGATACCTAGGTTGTGAATTTGAGCTAAAAGAAAGAAAATACCTGAGAAACGAGAGCTTGACGATATTGGATAGTCTTTTACAATAAAGTTGATATACTGCGTTTCTTTTTCCGGAACCCTGTATGATCGGCCAAGAAAAGCTGAAATTTTCTTGGCGATCACAAAGGATATTCGGTAAAATTCTTGGGAATCAAGGGCTGGAAAATCTAACTGATAATAGGTTTTGTCTAAAGAAATTATTTCTTTATTTCATCTTCATACTTGTTTCTTGGATTGTAGGTGGAGAACTAATCTCCTTTTCTCCACTAGGGGATGACAAAAAGACTGATAGAATTTCATAAGCATCCTGATTGCTGAATCCAAGCAACATTTTGACCTCTTTATTATAAGGCTGGAGACCAGTATTTCCAATGATTGTCTTGTAAAGGTAGCTGGGTCTTCCCTCACCGACTTTAACACATTCAACGTAGGAGTTATTACACTTATCCTGGAAACTTTCGCTAACTCTACAAAGATTAGTTAAGTTATTAGGTAAGCTTTTTACCTTATAAAGTCTCCTGACTTGTGAATGAAATAAAGAGCTGAAGCCAGATTTTCCCTGGAGATTATTTATGTAATGAAGTGAGTACTTGAATAATTTTAGTAACTTCTTCTTGCCTGGAAAGTACATATCATAGCCAACTTCACCAAGGCCGAGATTATGATTCCCAGCAATTATTCCCTTTTTCTTTAGCATGTAGTCAGAGATGTCACCATGGACTGTTTCTCCCTTAGTTTGATAGCTAGTTCCAATTCTAACAAGTCAAACAAACTAAGAATATAGCTACTTTATCCCTGCAGGGAAAGGGCATTCTTCATGGATACTATTATAAATAGTTTTTTGTTCTAGGAAGTCATTATCCTTGCTGCCATCGTAGTTATATGGAATTACAAATGTATTTCCAAATCTATAGCTCAGTGATTTCGCATCTAGGAACTTACCCAACATAATTAATTGCCATTTTGAATTTATGCTCTTCCAAAAAGTCACGAATGGATGCAGTTTCTGGTTCGGAGAAGGCTTTGGGTCCAGCATAGTATGGTTTGCAAGGATAGCTCTTTTCTTTGGTATAATCCCTTTGTGGTACATTGGGTTTGATGTCTATCCCACCGAAATTAATATCAAAGTTTCTTCCCAAATCAACCCCAAAGCCGCTAAAAGATTAAGAGGAGGATTTCGAGGTTTACACTCCACAGTCTTCGTCCCTGATTTGATTATAGCTTCTGTTCTTTTGAACACCCATAAAACTATTGTTTTTGCCATAACTAGCTGAAATGTAGTGATAAGTGTCAACATTAATTATTGGGATTATCCAAATAATTCTATTCTCTAGCAAGTAAGTCACTTGTGGATCTTTGTGGATATATCCATGAATTAAGTAGTTCATCAAATATGCAATCATTCCTGTTGACACAAACTCGCTACGCAAGAAACCTGATTTTTCAACAAAGATTTAAATTAGATCACCTGTGAAGAGGATGTTTGATTCAGATGTTTTCATCAGCAGGTCTCTCTTGTCCTTTTCTAAATGTTTATTCTCAAATAACAAAAACAAACCCATTGCACTCATCCCAATAGCTATAATGTCTCTTCCTTGGAAACTTTTGCCAATAGATTTCTGTTCAAATATCTAAGGTTTAGGCAACTTCTTGTCCTTGTACCAGAGTTGGAAAGGCTACTTTTATTCGTTCAAAGTATTTAGTTATTTGCTCGTAGTCCATGAACCCATCCTAGAAATTTCTAAATTTATGATGATTATGTTTTACAATTCTTCCATTCAGGCTCATGTCTGCAATTTCCTCCCATGTTTTGGATTTAAAGAGGTCGTTTGTTGGAAGGAATTCTCGAGTGGTTGGTGCTCCATAGCACCAATAGAAGTAGTACAACAGGATCACAAATTTATACATTTCTTAAGTACCTATCAATAGTAAATAAAATTATTTCCCTTGTCCATTTTGTCCTCGTTCAGTGAATTCAATTCAATCAATTGAAACCTATAAACTACCCTATTTTCAACAAGCCTTTCCCTGTCTTCTTATGCTATAATTTTCAACTTTTTGACTTATTACCATTGCTTTATTCAAAATTTTGTCAATTCCTCAAAATTTATAACCTCACAAAAAAATCATTTTGAAAAGTACTCAAAGCAGATATTGGCACCAATATCTTAGGGGAGAACATAAGTATAGAATTCAAATAGAATTGATGTAATAAGAAAAATACTTAGACGAAAATACTGGCAGGCTAATTCACATTGCCTTGTGTGATCCATGCTCCCAAATCATTCTTCAAGCTTTCCGAAAAGCTTGAATTCGACTGATCTCTCATTTCTATTGCTGAGTTACTTTTATTTGTCTCAGAAATGCTTATTTCTCTCTCAGTTAGTGATGTTATGAAACTGGTATGATTCGATCGCACCTCATCTATGGCTGTAGGCCGTCTGGAGCTATCAGTTTTAGGTATGAGGATTCTATGGATGAAAAAGGCCACTGCATTTAGCAGGGCAAGACTATTCTGAGTGCATACATGTAGGGCAACTATGAAGAAAGAGTGTTCAGTAAGTAGGAAGTAGTCTATAGTTGCAGGCAAGAAGGCTATAACGACCATGAGAGGATATAGAAAAAGCCTCTTAAAACTTGCTGTGTTGAATGGGGGTGGAAGGCTTCTCAAGTAAAAATAAGTTTGAGTGTACCAGTAAACAGTCAAAAAGAAGACAACCCATATTTGGAGGAATAACATCAGTATGTTCAGGATCAAATCAGACCTCTCAGTGAGTGGGTACACACTAATCCAACAATAAAATATACTAGGTCCATAGTAAAGTCCAAAGATTTGAGTTAAAGGTAAACCAGCAAATAAGCCAGCTGATAGATATCCAATACTGACCATCACTGGAAAGTAAGGAGTTAATATTTTGTTATTCACAGTAAAACTGTAAGAGATATACCCTATGAGAGCTGACCAATATAGAGATAGCCATATTCCAGCCTCTCTGAGAACCCCGCTGATAATGCAATAGAGGTCATCAGCTTCCAGGTTTATTAGAAAGTTTGCCAGGACGTAGATAAGCCCAGCAATCATTAAATTAGCGACACATTTATTGTATAATGGCCTTGGAGTGGGTGTGTGGAAGAACATAATGAAGAAGCATATGAGTGCACAAAGGGATATAGTGCTTATGATGTTGTTAAGTTGTTTCATAAGGTTGAATTCATCTGGTGTGAAATGATACAGAAGATAACCCATTTTGCAGAAAATATTTATTTTATTTGATACGTAATAAATCTTGAAAAACTATTTTTACAAATCCTACTAAGAGATATGAAACAATGATTATATTTACATGAATGTAGATATTTTTCTATACAAGGAAGAGGTTTGATACAGTAGTTAAGTATTATTAAAGTTAGGAAGAGGAGTTATTTTGACAGTCCTTTGAGTAAAGTTATCAGGCCTTTTAGCTCTCTTAGGAAAATCATCATAATTCTTCATAGTTCTTGACGGGAAGTCATCAAAATGATTCTCAACTTTACGTATATCATATGTTTTTTGCCTTTTTAATCCAGTCTGACCTGAGGGTTCAATTGAAATCACTTCAAAACTAACTGATTTCTTCTTAGCAAGCTGAGGGGCTTGAGAAGGTTTTGGAGCCACTCCAAAGAATTTATTAAGAAATCCGACTTGTTCTTTTATAATAAAGCCGAATCTAAGCATCCAAATGAACATGCAAAAAGGTATGACTACCCAAGTTAGCACTTGCTTAGCTCCTTCGGAGATATCCCAAATAAACGGAATTAGGAAAATATGTATTAGAAAGAATAGAGTTTCGGTTATTATATCCATAATGTTGTTAAACTTAGACTTGTGCGGCTTGAAGACATAATACAGGCCAGCTCCAAATAGATGACTTGTAAGTGGGATCAAGTTTTGCACAAGTGGGTATTGGTACATAAGGACCATGCCAACACATCTAATCATCATTTTCATGATTAAGAAAACAGAAAATCCTCTTTGCTTTTTATCGGAAAGATGGTAGTCATCAACTAGGATTTTTATCTTATTGAGGTTAGTGGAATCCTGTTTCATGGAGGTAATCAAGATAGTGGTGGCTACAGATATAAACACATTTATGATCAAAATCACTATTCCGAAAATAGAGGAAAAGCCCAGATATCCATTCTCCATGGTCATGGCATATGATTGCAACAAACCAGAGTACATAAAAGGGCTATAAGTTATGATCCACCAACCTAGGGATAGCTTCCATTCAAAGGACTCTATTATCTTATTGGACCATTTTGCTCCAAAATGTGCCAATAATTTCATAAGGCCATAGAAAAGCAAGAATCCTCCCCACCAAGGAAGTAGATGTCCAGAGCTTTGAAGGAACATTCCTGTGTATTTATTATTGAAGAAGTTTTCTGGAGAAGAGAGCAAATATTTTGCATCTGTTGAAAACGGATTCGGAAGGAATTCTAACCAAGCTACTCTGAAAGATCTAAAGAATTGAATCAAATTGGGTGGGTATTTGTTATTGAGGAACAGCAGGTAATAAAACATCTGCATCATGCATATAAAGTTGACCATCATGCTTGGATTAGCTCCCAACACTAAGAACAGTAGGGAACTAGCAAACATGACAATAACCATGATTTCTATTGAGAGGATGAAATCATGGAAAGAGTCGGTTTTAATACAATCCTTTCCATTATAGGAAGCAGTATATCCTTTAGAGCATACACATAATGAAGGATGAGTTTTATCTAAGATGAAAGGTGGTTCACATGTAAAATGGCAAAGAAGTACTCCATTCTTAGTCTCAGCTTTATAAGGAGGCTTGCACTCATCTTTGCAAGATCCATCTCCATAATAGTATTGACC
>Ga0065720_1019120_pt1 | contig 36540 bp, 24 predicted proteins | sample Thericmetagenome_FD_59107 | JGI IMG/M metagenome (GOLD analysis project Ga0065720, IMG submission 59107) | Thermophilic microbial communities from the Joint Bioenergy Institute, California, USA of rice/straw/compost enrichment - eDNA_2 v2... | ecosystem: Engineered > Solid waste > Grass >... | reverse complement strand
CGGAACACCCTCGATTGTTTTCGCAGGGAGAGCAAGCGCCAGAGTGCAGAAAGATGGCGACGCTCAAAAGGCTGTTCTTTTTCTGATGGGAGGGTTATCGAGTTAAGGTGTGCGGGTCTGTTTTGTTCAAATTTTTTGTCAACAATCGAAGGTCCCGGCCTGGTCGAAGAGTGGATGCCGCCAATACCGCTGAACCACTAAACGTCGAGAAAAAAGGGTTTGCGTTGCCTGGGCAGAGCAAGCTGTTGCTGGGCGGGCACCGCAAAAAGAACGTGTCGAAGGGGACGAAACGCGGCTGGGAGAACAGAAATGGCTGTGACGTGCAGGCAGCCAGTCTTGTCTCTCGTTCGAAGAAAAAAAAAATCGAGGACAGTGGAAAAGCGGTCTTTGAGGCAAGGCGATGAGGAGAGACAAGAATTGGTGTGCCAGCAGTCCAACAACGAACAACGCTCGTTGGCAGGCATCCTGGGGCAGTCGCAAGCGGACAGCCCAGTGGGAATGCAGTCCGGCCCTGGTGGGATCCGCACCGTATGTATAAATTTTACACTGTAGAATTGCAGTCAAATTCGCAGATGACATACAGTGCGGCTTACCACTCCATACACGCGGGGCAAGGAGGGGGTTTACAGCTCGGGCTTCCAGGCTGGGCAACTCAGCTGGAAGACAGTAACCCAAGGGATTCACATCCACGTCTCTGGAACACAAGACATGCCAGGTGATTGTTCTCTTTGGGAATCACTCAAAAAAAATCACATTGATTTCTCCCCTGAGTACTTAAACTCCAGATACTACTATCTTTGCCTGCGAGAAGTGCCTACAAGGTTTTGATGTACCAAAATCCTCCCTGATTAATGCCTTCCACCATCTTCCAGGAGATTCCTCCCCTGTATGATACATTATCCATCCTGGCAAGCGTTGGAACACTTAATAGAGAAGCTCGTGAATTCTCTAAAAACCAAGACAGAAGCAACTTGGTACTACTGGTAGAGGCTGTTCGTCTTTGTGGCTTTATTCAGACCACGTTATGTCATCTCTTTTTGGCTGTCGACCAAGCTTTTGCTCGGTATGAGGGCACAGAGAGAGAGGTCTTTTGATCTATACGTACATAATGGGGAGCAACAGGGGAGGACTGCCAAGGGAGAGTTCACACGATGGCACCCGCAAGATTCCATAGGAATTCTCCAACAGGTTGTTGTGGTACAAATAATGACTAGCAACTGGCTAGCTGAACTGTGCATTTAGTCTTGATTGAGACCACTGGCCATTTTGTCAGGGGTAGTGCAAGCAAATAAGGTCGACACAGGAGATGCTGTTAACTGAAATGAAGCCCAGATTTTTGATCACTCTCTTTTTTCACATCCTCAATCCCAGAGTCCAATTTTTTGCAAGATAGAAGAAAAAAAAGATATATCAGACACATCTGTCTGAGTACGACACATATTTCAAACTTTGATTACATCTCATCCGCCTTCGCCTCAAGAGCGTTGATGATGTCGGTGATCTTCGCAGAGCCATTGACACCGTTAGCAGCCTGTACAGGAATCTTGGGGCTGCCGGACTTGTAGAACTGCAGAAAGGGAAGTCAATATTATTCCGCTCGAGACAATACGGCTTTTATGTAACAGAATGGGTCACTCACGTTGCTGGCAGCGCTCAGCAGGGCATTGATAGAGCTCTGGACAACATCCTCATGGAGGCCAACACCCCAGACCTTCTCGCTGGAGCCTGCAGCGATGCACTCAATGTAGGTAGCAGCTTTGACATCGCGGCCCCTTCCAACGGCGTGCTCTTTATAGTCCTGGACATCGAGATCGATGCCAACCGTCCGAAGAGCGTTCGCCAGGCTCGAGATGGGACCGTTACCACGACCACGGATCTTGTATTCGACGCCATCAATCGAAATCACTCCATCAAAGACCCTCCTAAGGTTCCTGGTGTCCTGAGTCTTGCCAGGCTCAGGAGGTGCCGGAGAGGTGGACCGGTCAGGGGTGATGGTGTAATCGACGATCTGGAACCGAGCGTTTTGGACCAGGGAATATGTATGCTGGAAGAGCTCGGTGATCTCAGTCGGGAGCAGTTCACGACCCTTCCTCTCGGCCATATCCTGGACAACCTTGCTGAAGGCGACCTGCAGACCGCGAGGGAGATCAAGGTGAAGCTGCTGCTGGATAATCCAGGCAGCACCACCCTTTCCACTCTGGGAGTTCACACGGATAACGGCCTGGTAATCACGACCGATATCCTTGGGATCGAGCGGCAGATATGGAATCTGCCAGTGCTCGTGGTAGGCTTTGCCCTCCTTTTCGCGGAGGTTGAAGCCCTTCTTGATGGCATCCTGGTGTGACCCGCTGAAAGCGCACACAACCAGGGAGCCACCGTAAGGAGCACGGGGGTGTACCTCGATCTTATTGCACTCCTCTACAACCTTAATCACACTGTTGAGGTCGGAGAAGTCGATATTGGGCGAGATACCCTGGGTGTAAAGATTCAGGGCAAGGGTGACGAGGTCAACATTGCCAGTTCTCTCACCGTTACCAAAGAGGCAACCCTCCACTCTATCGGCACCAGCCATTTGTGCCAGCTCAGCGGCAGCCACTGCGCAGCCACGGTCATTGTGAGGGTGGAGGGAAACGCAGACTTTCTCGCGCTCACTGATGTTGCGGCAGAAGTACTCGACTTGGTCAGCATAAACGTTCGGGGTCGACATCTCAACTGTGGCCGGGAGGTTGAAGATGATGGGGTTATCGACCGTAGGCTCCCAAGCCTTCTTGACCGCCTCGCAAATTCTAAGGACAAAATCGGGATCCGTATCGGAGAAAGTCTCAGGGCTGAACTCAAAGGCCCATTCTGTTCCCTGCTGCTCTGGGTCGTCCTTGGTCAGAGATCTCACAAGAGCAGTACACCTACTAGCCAGCTCGATACTCTCCTCCTCGGTGAAGTTGAAGACGATCCGGCGGAAGCATTCGCTAGTGGCAAGATAGATGTGAACAATGGCCTTCTTAGCGCCCTTCAGGGCCTGGATTGTGCGCCGAATAAGATCTTCTCTGCAAGGGGAAAGAACCTGAAGCCAGACATCATCTGGCACAGCCCCAGGGGTCTCAATCAGGCGTCTTGTGAAATCGAAATCAGTCTGGGAAGCAGAAGGAAACGACACTTCGATCTCTTTGTAGCCAAGGTCGCAGAGCATCTTGAAGTATTTCCACTTTTGGTCCCCATTCTGCACAACACTGGGTTAACCAGATGCCCCTGATACCACGGAGTATTCTAACATGGGAGCGAGCACGAACCATTGGGTCAACCAAGCTTTGATTGCCATCCCGGAGGTCTGTCGACAGCCACCGCGGGGCCTTGTCGATGGTCCTGTCTGGCCATTTCCGATCCGGGAGGTGAATTGGCTTGAACTTCTTGTATTTTGTCGAAGGGTCCTTGAGCCTATGAACAAGTTAACTCATGTCCTGGTGATGTTGAATCGCAATCGCTGAGCACATGCTGGACTTACATCGGCATGATGGGCGAGTGGCAAGGGTGGAAACGACAGTATCACACGGACGAAGGAAGCAAATGTTGTTTAGGAGTGTTCGGTCTGTGCCGGCAGCAAACGAGATGCTCAATAGCATATAACTACTCAGAGGCTACCACAAGTCCACTGGTTGAAGTTATGTGTGATGGAGATGAAGTGAAGCTGGCAACGGGTACAGACGGTAAAGAAGTCGACCAGGCCCTGAGTCATAGGTGAGTGGTTTCAAGACTTGAACCAACCCATGTCACCAGTCACGAAACCAGAAAAGAAAAATGGCCCATCAAAACTTTCCAATTCGGTTCCGCTTCACTGTGCGCCCCACTGTCACGACCCGCCACTAGACGCATACGTACCTTTTGTGCAATGAAGTAACAAACTGCGGGTTTCCATGAAAGCAGCAAAAAGTTGCGTCAAAAGCATTGTGGGGCTCTCAAACCCCTCTGTCATCCCACTGGTCAATGCCATCTTGTGCCGCTTTTCATTGGCTCACTTCACTTTTTCCCCATGCACAAATTTCCGAATTTGTATTCAAGACTGTCCCTCCTCCCCGCAAACTTTGCTCCAGACTGCATCGTCTGCTTATGCCCTTTTGTCTTCAAGCACATGACTTGGATTAAACAAAGGGAATGTTGCCAAGCCATGTGAATAGTGGCAAGCTGGGAGAGATGCAACACACCAGGATGGACTCCACTGGCGGGGTAGCCCGGCCCGCCCGGTCTCTTTACCCCGCGGTGGGTCCCATTACGAGAGGGCTGTCCCTTAAACCGATGATCGGAAGCCAGCAGTTGTCTCAACTTTGTGTCTGCCGTCGCTGAGATGTTCGGAAGTGTCTGCAAACTTTGCTGCTGTGGAAGCTAACAAGTGTTATGCCTACATTAAGAGCCTGCCACGTCTGACAATTGTGCATTTCAAAAGTCCGTTTCACACATTTCAATCCGTATGTACAAGACCCTTCAAATCAGCTCACTCCGATCCTTGGGTCACCGTCTTAGGGACAACCACCAACAACTCCATGCTTGTTGGCCAAGCAACCTGTTCCTGGACAGGAACGCCCTTGGATCTCCAATCCACAGGAAGTAATTGTCATCCGATTTGTGACTGGCTTAGCTATGATTGTACAGAGCCGCACCGGCTAGCGTCGGTTGTTTTTAAAAATTCGGAGACGTTGAAGTGCGTTTTTGCAATAGTTCTGGATGGAGTTGATAATGTGGATAGGGGTTGGTGAGGATGACTTGTCAATCGAGAATGAAGGGTTGCAAGAGTCTGATGAGGATTGGAGAGAAACTTAGAACTAAGTGCCTGGCCTTCGGTCCAAGATTCGAGTCATCGAAACTCGCGCACAATGGTTAAGCTAAAGATGGGTGGGCAAGGCGCCGTCTCGATCTGAAAACAATATATATATATATATATATATATATATTTAAGTCATTCAAAAAGACATACTTGACTGCAGTGTCTAGAACGTTTTGACTATCAGAAGGGCAACAAGGGGATTAGGACAATGGGTCTTGGACATGATTCAACACAAAACGCCCTAAAAGAAAGGGTAATGTTTGACCTCAGCAACGAACGGCTCTCTCCATTGTAATGACTCACGTCTCTTGGCCTTTCATGTTGTAAGATGAAAACGACGACCATATGTACACTTCAGAAAAGACGAAACCGGAGATATATATCCGTGGGGAAGAAAGGTCTTCGGCCCTCTTCAAATCCCTTCCCTTCCCGTCAGATATGTATAGCCAGAAAATATGTACAAATGCAATGATAACTGCCAGCATGTATGAACCTCGTCAGACAACCAGGCGAAACCATCAACGGAATGCAATATCCTCCCAACCCAGCCCATCGGTGAATCAATAAAATTCTATATAAAGTAAAAACAAAAAGCAAGAAGGGGAAATCGCCCGGGAAATGTGCTGGTTATGCTGTTGATATAGGCACTGGCGTACATGCCATAGCAGAAGCCGTCATCAGTGCTGTTGGACGCGGACGCCGGCACCCTTCTTTCTTCCGGTTCAACAAAGTCAATCACCACGTAAAGCTCTCTTCAACGAAATCCACAACTGTCCCCTCATCCTGCACCTTCCGCACGGCGTCTCTCACATCATCCGCCAAACCGCCCGGTCCGCAAACCGACACACACATGGCACCCATCTGCTCATAAACCTCCTTAGCCAAGAGCATGGGGATGTTAGGTCTGCCGGGGAACATCTGGACGGTATTCGAGCTCGACGACACCTGCGCAGCATTCTTAGGCCGCGTGACGAAGAGCCTGATCTGCAGGATTTCCTTCCGGCGAGGCAGACGCAGGATCTTGTCCATCCAAGGGCGCGCCCACTCGAGGAGCGAGTAGTCACGGACGATCCAGACAAGGGTAATGCGGCGTGTTGCGACCGTACCCATGTTATAACCCTCGATGAGGTGTCTCAGATAGCTGATTTGGTGGGTGATGCCCGTGGCGCCGGCGAAGAGCACGACGTGGCCGTAGCTGTCCATGCTATGGTGCCCGGCGTAGGGGCCCTCGAAGGCAGCACGCAGCGAGATTGAGCGGCCGTGGAACTGAGATGCCTTGTCGTAGAGCAGGCGTGTGAAGCCCGTGTGGGCACCGATGATGAAGGATACGGTCGTGGAGACGGGTTTTCCAGGTTTCCGGTCGTCCTTCTCGCTGATCGGAAGGACGTCGTTTTCGTATGTGTGTTCATACCAAGCGATAGAGAATGGATGGTTCTCCCAAGGACGGACACCCGCAAACCGAAGGTATGCGTGTTGACCTGGCTTGATGTTTACAAACCGCGGGAGATGCATGGTAACGCGGCAGGCCTCACCGGGCATTGGCTCCACGATGGCTTCGGTGAAGCCTCTGCTCGACCAGTTGTAGTAGGCCAGGCGCAGCATGCGGGCAAAGCGTTCGGCGATCCAGAGGGCAAAGATGGCGACCATCCAGGGCGTTTGAGGGAGAAGGCCAACGGCCGAGGTGATGCAGTGAATGTAAGTGCAGACGAAGGCGATGATAGCCAAAATAATGTGGCCATTGAGGAAAGTCTCATAGAACGCATGGCGAATCGGCGAGAAGGACAGGAACATCAAGAGAAACATGGCGACGACGCCAACAGTGCCGGAAGTGATGAAAACGTCGTGTAGAATCCTATGACGCACTCCTTGCCATCCGGTGGCGGCAACCTGCGCAATGGTCCATGCGGCTAGGTGAACAAGCACTTCAACGACCGAGATCCGGCCCAACCAGCGGTGGAACAAATTGTAGGTATCGAAGCTCACGCCGAGCAAGGCAATCAAGGGGTTGTTACGGCCAGCGAAGATAATGAGCGGTACCATGTTCACGACCGAGAGAGTCCCGGCGCGGCCTCTCATCTCAGCGCACAGCGCATACTTGTTCTCCTGCTTCCAGTCCAGGACAAACATGTAGGCCAGATTGCTGGCAAGGTAGCCAAATAAGAGGAAAGCGTGAAATCTCGACGGCAGTGTTCCCATGTTGACGGCGCTGGAAAGACGGATCTCGCGGTTGTGGCGTTTCTTCCAGAGAGGGGCATAGACGAGACCCTTCTTCAATCCGGGCATCCAATCCCACTGAGTGAACTTCCAGTAGCTTTGACGATCTCCAGGCTGGGACATGGCGCTAAGCAGTCGGAACTGAGCCCATACGAGCTGGCCTATCCTAATGGCGAGAATGACAAGTCCAGTAATTCCAAGGGTCCACCACAAGACATCCACAAAAAGCATGTTGACTGGTTGATTAACGCCATTGAGGGCAGTGGTGTAAGGGGCGATGGTAGAGCTTGGTGTTGCAACATGTTCTGTGCCGGTAGACGATGATTCGTCACGGAGTCGCATAAAGACAGGAGTTGGGGTGAGCTTTCGCTCGAGAAGCCCACGTCGGTCGAGGTCCATCTTGAGGCTCAGGGTTATCGGTTACTAGGCGAAAGTCGACGGCAAAGGGTAAAAATGGGACAGAATTGGAGTGAAAGGCCGAGCAGTAACCAAATGACCAACCAAAACGACTTGTCACTAGGCTTCTTTCCCAGCTGTAAGGTCTTTGCCTTTTGATACTTCTTCCGCAATGCGATAAAAACGGCGGGGATGATTTTCGTTAGTGACGAAGCCAAGAGCAGTTGAGCACTCCCATTGTGTGCTTAACAATGTCTAAGTAGCGACTGGCAAAGCACGAGTCGGTCGATTGTCTCTTTCGATGACCCGCGCACAAAGGTATAGAGATCCCACTGATGAGCAGAGGCTGTCTAAGGTGTCGTAGGTACCAGCGGGCTTGACAAAGCAGGCTCAAAGTATACAGCAGAGTAGTCGCGTCGAGTCAAGGCAGACCTTGTGCCAGACCACGAAACTGGGAACCCGTTCCTAGGTTGTTCGGGCTCTCAAAATTTTTGCCGAGTGAGGCAACTCAGAGATCACAGCAAAGCTTCCGGGCCGGCGGATATTGCGGACGTGGCTTGCTGTTGAGGGGTACTGAACGGGAAGTCAGCGCATGGGTGGAGGAACAATAGCAAACAATAACAAGAACGGCTTGCCAGAATATAGGCGGCAGACAACCAGGTATTGTGCCGTGTGTCCCCCAAATGCCTGCAAATTAGGTCGGCAAATTTCTGGCTGCAAAGGGAACACGGGAACGAGATAGGTAAATAGGTAAGCGGTTATTGAGGGTATTGCCTACCTTCGAATAGCCAACCCGTCATGGAGTGTGAATGGGGCTCCAGCAGTTGGCAATAAACCGTCGCAAACAGCAACAACTGACTTCCAGGTCGTGAGTGGTGAGTGAAAGAAACAATACAGGCTGTGTGATTCGACTTGGAATCAAAGCCCACGGTTCAAAGTGAAGTCGAATCAGGTCGACGCCAGCGGTGACTGCCAAAGAAATCAAACAAGAGATAGAAGGCTAAGGTAGAAGATGAAGGTGAAAATAGATCGGTGCCGGCACTTAGGAGATATGTAGTAGTGTCTGGCTGTCTTATCCTTTTGTCGACTCTGGCGATTGGACAACACAGAGGGTATGAGAGGATGCTGACAACCTGCCAAGTGGTAACAGCTCCGGCAGCGCAAAGAACAAGATGCAAAGCCGAACGGCCCGACTACGTGGAGGAAAAGTAGAACTAGATTGAAAACGAGCGGAGTGGTTGGGACTGGAACGGATGAAGTATTCAAGGAATGAACATATCTCGGGTGAGCCGTCCGTAGCCCGATTCTGGCCCGCCTGCACGCTTCTCTAAAGGCAGCGGAAAAGGAAACTCATGGTGACAAAGTGGTTCCCTCCGATGACATCGTCCAATATCCCCTGAAGTGGCCTGAGAAAAGGAGGTCAGGATAACAAGAGGGAGCCTCCCCTGCGGCACGACCACTTGGGGGCAAGCATCGTCGTCCAACCGGACCTGCGGGATTCGCTTCCACCGCGCCAAGGAACTCTTGCAGAGATCGGTGCACGGACCATATGGCTTGAGATCTGGCTACCAGCGTGCAGTCGCGCGGTGAGCGCGCAGCGTGGCATACGGCCAAGGTCAGGGACATGGCTCGCAGTGTCTTGGTGCAAGCGAAATCATAGGACGGCAGCATCGAAGCAGCGCTGGGCGGCGGACTCAGAACCTCATGCAGCTGAAGAGATGGTTACCCCTGATTGGTCTGCATAGCGAGTGGGGCGTTTTCAAGACCCTGCCCAGCGGTGCTTTGCTCGCTGCTGAACGACGCATGCCGCCCCACATCCGCAGGCGTGGCGGGAGTGGGCGAGACTGCTGGCCAGTGAAGGATTGCGCTGGGAACGCCGGCCGTGTCAGGTTGCGGGCCGTCATCCCAACTTGAAATGACAACGTCTCTTTGCTGGCGGAGTTGTCCATCCTCACATCTCCACTTACACCCACGAAATGTGACATCGGCTACAACCGCGATTTTCTCTCTTCTCTAGTTTGACCCCACGAGAGAACTTATCTGGCCACGGGAGATATGACACAAGTTGAACAAAGGAGACTGCGAAACATCTCTCTTCTCATCTTTTTTCCCAATTCCCAAGGTGACCTGTGTGATTTACGGTGTGCTACCTGCAAAGACATGCAGCCAGGTAGCTGGATTGAGAGTATTTCTGCGCCTCTCCAGCTGCGCCTAGCCAGCGCATGGCTGCCGCTACGGCAGCCAACCAGCGAGCAGATGCTTGTTTGTGATCCGCGCCCCAAAAGGGAAAGCCGTCCAAGGAAACCAATTCTCGACGTCATGCTCCCAAAACTCCAACGGCCCAACTAAAGAAGAAGGCGGTGGATCCGATTATGTTTGGGCGCGGGGGGCGGCTCAACAAGCTCAAAACCGGCCGAACTGTGATGATCGGGCTTCTTAACCGAAGAGAAACGGCTAATCAGCGAATGTGGGGCTGCGCAGTGTTGCAACAATGCTTACACTGATCAACGACCGCGAGTGCAGAGATTAGCCGTAAATTCTCCAGTAGAGTATGTACTCATGCCATCATGTTAACTCTAAGCTGGAGGTTGACCTACCTTCTCTGCCACGCCAAGCTGGTATCTACAATACAGTGTTCATACCAATACTCCCTCGTCCCGGCAGCCGAGATCTTCTCTAAAGCTTTGGTGAAGTACGGGTATTCGAAATACGATTTCATGATATCGGCCTTGAGAACGATTCTGGGAAATTCGCCACAATCCTTGTGACTTGGTCCGAGGAGTCTACCATGACGGAAGAGGCGGCATTCAACTACCCATGTAGCAAACCCCTGTTAGTTGAACAAGCGATGATATCGATGGCAGCCCAGAATATCACGGTGCCTTGACTTGGGCTGCAAGCAGTCCATTCAGGCCTTCGTGAAGAGTTACTACTGTCATCATTCCGCACGGGGCTGACCAGCAGCCCTTTTACTCTGTTGCAACGGCTGTCTTGGCTGATGAGGATGAACCCGGAAAGCTATGTTGCATCTGCGAGGACACCGCCTCACCATGTTGCTGTGTGCCACCTGCTCACGCTCAGGGATGTGCCCAGGACGAAAAGCTTCCGTGAAAGAAAACGAGGCTGAGTCGTGTTGTGTTCCGCTATCGCTTCGATTGCTAAGTTGTTAGACGGCAGTAATTGTCTCTGAACTTCAGAGAAAGCTGCATCTCCATTCTCGAAAGGAGCCAGTATATCTCTTTTTGGTTGCTGTCCATTACGCGTTAACAGCCCATGCAGTTTCAAGTCCAAGTAGTCAAGCTGGTTGCTGCCTGACCTCCATCAGCTGCTGACAGACTTGAGGTAGGCTGGATTCGATGTGACCTTGATCCAGGTTTTCAGCAGCTGAGTGGCAGCAATGTAAATACTTAGGCAGAGACCCGGACATCAGCTAGTCATGAAGTGGCCCGAGTCGTATGCCATGTGACTGAATGTCTTCTGGAAGGTGAAGGAGTGGATAAAATAAGGATGTTGTGAGTAACCTTGCGGCGTGCAATAAGCCACAGTGTTGAGCCCGTTGAAGTAGGTAGGCAATGTGTGCTCACGAGCTACCCCAGGGTGTAGCTGCAGGTTGAACGTAGCTTCGGACTCTCTTCCGGAGACTGCCTAATGGTCCGATATACTCACTGCCGTGCACTCGGTTTTCGGACCAGTTGGTCATAGTCGATCCGTAAACCATCTCCCCGCAGACTGCCCCACGACCGGCTCTGGTGATGGTTCACAGCCGGAGATCTCGGTTCTTTAGATCACCTCCAGATCAACTGATGCCGTTACTTTGAACCAAACACCAGATACCTGGGTTATTTATCAACATTCCTCAGCCCTATGCAACACTTGGAAAAGATGTTGTCTAGCTCAAACCTGGAATTTGCAATATTCTCATCGTATGACGTCGATATACTTCTCTTTCTGTCCCGGAACAACCTTTTGCAATTCCGACAAGCGAGTGCGGAGGCATAAGGATCGATGCCGTCTGCAGTTCGCCTGCGCTACAACACTGTGGGGCAAACGCAACACAATCCTTGGTTCAGTGAGATGGCGGGAGAAAAAAAAAGCAGCGCCCCAACCGCCTGAGCTCCCAACCCACGGGTATGCAGAGAGCTGGAGAGAATGAAATTATGGCTCAGAAGTATGGGACCTTCAAATACCTCCCGAATGTCATGGAAGCAGGACGCACATTACATCTCAAAGGGATGGATCTGACATTGGACTGGGACGGACCGCATGGGGGAGGTGTCTGGAGGGCGGGTGCACACAGTAGTCTTGGATACCTGATTCACGTGAAATCGAGCAGCTTTTGATGTCTAGATAAAAAATTATTGAGCACCCGGCTTGGATCTGGCTGGCTCTAACTGCCAAGGGGGAAACAGCATTTTGCTGGAGATGAAGGGACGCTCCGGCAGTTCTTTCTCATAGGTGCAGGAAACTACATGATGATTGGAGCTGTTGTTATTCAGGCAAAAGCATAATCAGGAGATTTTGGATAAGAAGCTCGTTAAAGAGCTATGAACAAGCAAACATAGTGCTAAAGCTTGAAAATAGTAGGTATTTTGGTCTTGGACGAGAAATAAGAAGCGGAACAGCATGCCCCGTGAAATTTCCGTCCCAGACCAAGCCACCAACTTGATAGGGTCCGAGCGTCTTCCCACAAGACCCGCGCCGCGACCAAAAGAGCATTCACAGTTTTGATACAGTGCTAATAACACAGTAAATCGTCATGGGCCGGAACTTTCCATCAGTCGGAAACTCGGCGGGCTCCAGATGCCAAGTCTGCGGGAAAGCCTCAGTGCCGACTGAGACATCGCGCGGCAGGAGCACATTGACGGGCAAGTCGACCAGACCTGCGCTGCCACCCGCCTCCAAGCGCCAATTGAAAAGATATCTCTTTCTCCTGTATAGCCACGATGGGTTCGAGCTCGTCTAAGCCCTCGAACCCTGCTCCACATGTGTGGAAGGGGTATGTTAACAAGCAAATCCTCTGAGTCCTAAGAGCTCTCCAGAGCTCAGTCGAGCCCCTCATATCTGACATTTCCAGGACTCCTCAGCCGGGAGTGTCGCAGAATCTAGTCGAGCAGCTCGAGACAAGCAACGAGGTGAGTAGCAGCTTAGCCTTGCATGGCTCCGAAGTTATCCAGCATCTCGACCCGCCCTAACTCACGCAACCCGCACCCTGCCGAGCAGACCGATATCTCCCGCCAACAAGCCGCCGAGCTCCTGGTCCAACAGCGCGTAGCCGCCGAGCTGAAGCGTCTGCGCGAACAAGAGATCGAAGCCCTGCGCGAGGTGCAACAAAGACTGTCGGCCGAGCCCGATCTGGCGGAGGATCAGCAGCAGCATCAAACCTCCATCACCCGGCAGCAGGTTGCCAAGCAGATTGACGACCTGCGCAGCAAGCTTGAGGAACGCAGACAAGTGCGGCCGCTGCCCGAGAGCGTGGAGAAGGCGCGCAGCGAGGTTGTGCGATGTCTGCGTGAGCACGACCGCAGGCCACTCAACTGCTGGCAGGAGGTCGAGGCTTTTAAGGAGGAGGTCAGGAAGCTGGAAAAGGGCTGGGTCGATAAGGTTGCGAGCTAGATGCCAGGCAGCAGAGGACAAAATAGGGTGAGGAGAATGCACGCAGATGGGTGTGGGATAGACCATGGACTGGTCATGCCCTGTCAGGGGTTGTATGCAATGGTGAGATTGCGCGCATCTGTTGGTTGCGCGCACTTGAAGTTATAAGGGTTGCTAGAACTATTGGGATCGTATAGACGGGCAAAAGCCAGTTGGCGCTAAGAGATCATGTCAAGAAGAGCGGGAAAAGAATAATGCGGTGCACTACAAGAAGTTCACCCCTTCTATTGCCAAGTCAGGACTATTCTGTTCAGCAGACTGTTTCTCCTTTTTAAGTTCCTCCCGCCTTTTTAGACCTTCCAGCCGCTTACGTTCCCTTCTCGCCTGAGCAGATTCCCAGTTTGCCTTAGCTTTTGGAGGGGCAAAGGCAGATTCAAGGGCAGCGCTGAACCTCGCTATCCTCTTTTGGTTCTCAACAAATCGCTCGTTGGCAATTCGGACGAGCATCTTGAGGTACTCAGATGATACGATAAGACGCCGGATACCATCGTTTTCGGCGCCAATCAGTGAATCGAAGGACAATCCCATGGACCGTATAGCCACCATCGGGTTTGCGTCATCATCTCCCGACTTCTTCAGCAAGCTTACAGCTCCACTTTCACGGAAGCCAGCTTCCATGCCTGCTTGGATAACAAGCTGTGCATGCTCAAGAGACGCTGTAAGGATATGTAAGATCTGGTCAAGTGTCAGATGCTGGTTATGGGCCTTCACAAGCGGGAAGCAACTGACCATAGGCTCAAACTTGAAATGAATCAGTCTTGTTGAGGGTGCGAAGACATCTTGCACGAACTGCTCTCTGGCAGGCACAGTTCCAAAACCGAACAGTCTCTCATAACCACTCTCCCCAGCATCATTCTTCACTGGATCATGCGATACAAACAACCACTCCCCACCTCCTTTTCCTCCCACAGAACTGGCAACGGCATTTTCACGGCCAGCCTCGACTGCGACATCCCCATTACCAGCAGTCTCTTCACCGTCGGAGGAACTTGCTCCCTGACCAAATTTTGGCCCCTCCAGATACACACTCACTCTTCCAGCGCAACTGCTCGTCGTAACAAGCCCTGCTTGCATGTTGATCTGATCAATCAAATAGCGGATTCCTTCGTCGACGGAGCCTTTGGGTGAGGCATCTGTGTACTGCTCATCTGGCAACGAAAGCTGAGAAAGAATTTTCTGCTTTTTGGAGATAAATACTTTTCCGGGCGTCGGGAGATTCTTCATCTTGTCGACCGAACTAACTGTCCGAAAATTGTTCAAGATTTCTTTTACAGTGCGAGTAGTTGAGCGTCACATGCATCCTAGTTCTGTGGAAAGAATGTTAACCAGGTTGGGCTCTGGTGGTGTCAGATCACGTGATGCCTATCCAAAGTACCGCTCTCTATAACACCTGTGAAATGTACCTGACAAGGGGCTTGTATGACATGATATGACTAGTGTGTAAGTGCTAGTTTAATGGTAATTGTGTACAGAGATCATTTGGCTCATAGAATATGACCTTGAGGTAATTGTGAAATGTATTGAGTCGGTAAGCATTACAGGAGCAAATATGGGTCGCAGATACTCTAGATTATAACGTATTCATAGAAGACACGACCCGAAGAACTCGGCTATATACCACAATCCAAAATTCCATCTACTCTAGGAGAAGTACAGTTTCACAGCACAAAAGTTAGCAAGACCAAAACAAGCATGAAGTACCGAAGTCAGAGACTCGACACAGCAATGCTGGAACCTTCACTGATCAACATCGAGGCAGGTACAAAGGTGGCTGTTGGTGCTAAGCCAGTCGTGAAAGGGGTATCTGCGATAGGTGAGACATCGCAAATGCTGGATCTTGAGTAACAGTAGTAGGGTTTGAAATCACCGTTGTGTTGGAAGGATTGAGCACACTGAAAGAGTTAACTTGATCAACCCCCACTGAGTCGACGCTTGAGTTTCATGGATCAACTTACTTGTCCAAAACATGGATCAAACCATTGCTAGTTGGGATGTCGGCGGTGATCACCTTGGTGGAGTTGACAAACAGCTGAGATCCATCCCGACGGGTAGTGATATTTTGACCCAAGAATGTTTTCTAAGTTAAGAGGAGATATCGTTGGAAGCGCAGACCCTATAGCCTCGAATCCACTGTTTGAGGGAGCGGAGATGCCAATGTCGCGAGATGAATTGATGGCTTCCACTAGCCCAACCCGTGTCAACGCTCCAGCGAATGACGTCAAGTCTGTGTTGATGGTCGTTCGTGCAGGCGACGCGGGAACTGCTAGAACGGTGTCAATCATGTGAGCACTGTTATTACCATCGAACTCAATGACCTAAATAAGAGGATATGTCAGTTCGGAACTCAGTCCTAAGTTTAAGAATTCAGAGGAAAAAAAGGATCGAGGCCTACAGCAGAGGTCACTCGAGCTTATTGCCTATATCCTGAAGTTATGCTTGGCGGTACCATTTACCAAAACCAGTCCAACTCTCTGCCCACTAGCTGTGGCAAAGGCTCTGAAAGGAAAATTGTGGGAAACTGAGGCACATTTTGGAAGTCCTCTGAATGGAGCTCCCCCTCAGAACACGGTATTGCAGTACCCCAGCAAGAGCATTTTGGTTTTTCACCAGCTCGGCTGATCTCGGATTCCTTGCAAGTAGGTTGACAAATGCTGTGATTGATGAGACAAGAATAGTGATATTTTTGGTAGCTTACAGGGTCTGAGCAACGTTTGGAACGGCTGACAAAAGATCTGAAAAATCTAGGTGTCAGCACATCAGCACTTCTTAAGTGCTCAAAAATCACTTACCAGTCAAAGTACTCAATGTGGTGACAAGAGTGCCGGTGAGAAACTGCGCAGCACCCGTCACGGTTCAACTCAAATATAGAAGATAAGTTAGACTCATAGTATCTGGCACTAATGTGACGCAAAAATGATTAGACCGAGGTATCAGCAGCAAACATGAGTTGTGGTAGACGATTTACACTAATTTAATGTGACCGGAATCTTTCAAGTGCCAACTTAAGTGCAACGGTTACTGGTCTTCTACCTTCGTTAGTTTTGATGCGTTCAACTGATAAATGAGTCACTACAGAGAGAAATAACATTAGGAACAGTATAGAATATGCCAATAACAGTGCTGCCTGGAGATTAATGGGACAGTGGCTCTTGCCCTAAATGAACAGAAGACTCGCATTGGAAACCGGTACATGAAATTTGTCCTTCCCACGCTCGTCCAGGAGAGTACATTCCAATATTCTATCCAAAGATTCAATAGTCTGTTGCACGATTAAGCTGAGGTTGAGGGTTCTACAATCTTTTTCACATTGTCAGAGAAACATGTCACGTGAAAGTCTCACATTGTACAAGGAGAGACAAATGCGGGGCAAAAGTAACAGCCACTGAAATAGTTAGCAAAATCGATCTTGGATTTGACTGTCAGTTATTGCCCCTTCTCCTGTCTAACCATGGGAAACGGAGATCTTATAAGGAGTTAGAGCTCGGAATCCGCGTCAGATTCGTTATCTTGAAGGGCTTGGGCCAGTTCAATGTTAGCCAGCACCATGCAGAAGGCAGCCAGATCGCGTGGTCCCCCATATCGGGAAACTTCATGAACACCGGATAGCGAAAATAATGCGCAGTGTGTTTGCGTTTCCCAGTGATATATTTCGCTATTTCCAACGATTTCATTGTGCTAATGATCATAGTGTTTTCCAGAATTCAAATCAATGATCATAAACGCCAACACCAAGCGCCCCCCTAACGCCGTAAGAATGCTGATGCTGATGAGTTTGAATGGCCACTGTCCCAGTGATCAATGAACATTATCGACCCCAATACTATCAATCACAAATATTAGGAGGCAGAAACCCGCTGTCCCCGCTGCCGGGCTGTTTGTTCAAGCCACTTTGCATAGCGACTCTGCTTATTGTGAATGCCGCACTCGGTCTTGTTCTGGCCCTTCCAACGACCCGCACGCTCATCCTCACCCTCGCCGACTGGGACAGTCGAGTGCCAATCACCAACCGACTTGTACCCCCTATCGAGAAGAACATTGTAGGGGACGTCGTGCTCCTTGATATAGTTCTTGACCTGGTCAAAGGTCCAGTTCACGAGGGGGTTGATCTTGACAATTTGGCGCTCCTCGTCAAGCTCGATGACGCCAATTTGGCCACGCTGACCACCCTGCGACCGGCGCCGGCCGGTAAACACAGCGGCAACCTTCAGTTCGGAATAGGCACGCTCCAATGGCTCAACCTTGGCGATCCAATCATACAGCTCCCCAGATGTCTCCCAGAGCTTTTCTCCATAGAGTTTCTCGAACTCCTCGGTTGTGTTGACATCTGCCGGCTTGAAAATGTGGATGTTGACGTTGTAGCGGGCTTTCACGCGCTCAACAAGGTCATATGTCTCCTGGAAGTGGTAGAGAGTGTCGAGAAAGATGAGTTCGATTGGTTGAGGGTTCGGCGATTCTTTTTCGATCTTGGAAAGCATGTCCAGTGTCACAAGGCCCGTCAAGCCGAACGCGGTGGACTGATACAAGTTCGGGAAGAAAATCTTGCAAAACTTGAGGATTTCCACAGGATGGAGGGATTCGAGCTGCTTGTTGAGATGGTCCAGGTGTGCCTTGGTCAATATGATCCGGGGCAGGTTGCCAGTGGACGAATTTGGAGAGACAAATCCAGAGTCGACGGATCCGTTGTCGCCAGCGGAGGACGACTGGGAGGAGATCTCAGCCCGAGAGTTTTCAGCAGCCATGTTGAATATGAAGTGAGGGGGGTTGAAAAGTTGAGTTGTGTGAAGAAACACAGGGAGTAACCAGATTGCTGGGCGGCTTGGGAGGGTAAACAGGTAGCGAAGACTATGATACTTAAGGGAAACCAGTGGTTCTCAAGAACAGCTGCGCGGGGAAAGGTCAAGCAATGGATCAAAACCGCGGGTGAGAGGAGCAGATGGGGAGGGGAGGGGAGCAGGGAGGTATTAAGGGGCGCTGAAAGACAGCTCCGTGGGATGCCCTCTTAAAGTTGTCACAGGAATACCCGCGGTTCCGGGAACAACCTCAAATCAAATTCCGGAACGGGAGCCGCAAAATGTAAGTCATTTTCACGGTCTAGTGGCATTACTAATGTCTTGCCTCTTAGTCCACAAACCGAATTCCCAATCTTGGGTCATTCACAGCTCCAGGAACTCCTGGTATTGCCCTCAGCTATCGGCCAGGAAGGTCTAAGGTTGTGGAGGTGAGGGCAAGAACGTGCATCTTACGAGATCTTGTTCGCCCTCTGGGTGGTGGTGTTTTCGGCAAGGTTGATCACGACATCTGGAGGAATTTTGATTGGTCAATCGAGCCAAATCTGGTGGGGGTCTGCCCCACAGGCGCCGTGCTGCAGGACCCCTTTTGTGGCGATCTTCTTGAAGGAAAGGTTTTCTGTTAGACAAACTGCCTTTAAACGCGTCTCCGAGGTTCGGTGTTCAAAACAGTTGTGCTAGCTGTTCTTTGAAGGAGATATTATTTCGTGGCGTTGATAGGAACCATGATGTCATGGAAGAGTCCCTTCATGTCCTCGGCTCTAATGCACCGACCACCGAGTATCAAAAACCGACTTAGATGACCAGGGCAACCGTAACGTTAAACATGTATAAGATGTCAGCATTTTTCACCTATACAATGATAGAGAAGCCATGAAGTTTATGGGACTTGTGTCGACCGATTAGGTACAACACCAAGCCCTTCTTGAGAATGGCTTTTTGATGTGCATTTGTACGGATAACTATGTAAGGTGTTTTAAATGCCATGATACACTGAACACCCCTCGAGTCTGGGCCATTCGAGGCCTGTCAAACCAACCCACCTCAACCGCAGGACCGAGACATATACCAGGAGTGAAGACGGGCTAGATGCCTATATGTTGTTACAAGCGCGGAGCTGACCTGCCTATCTCAACAGGTTTGTTCTACCATACACCGTGATGGTCGTGATACGTCTAGCACATTTTGTTCGCATTTTCCTCCCCGACACATGGCCCGCCAAGAAAATCGCGGGGCTCCATGGACCCTTGCTCAGAAAGGTGGGGTACGCCTTTTCGTTCCTTGAAAACCATCGCCGATATGCGGCACGTCCAAAATGACATTTCTCCCATGCTACAGAAATTTCTAAGCTGTAGCAGTCGACAGCTTTGTTATCAGTTTAACCCAAAGAATCAATCATAAAGCACAATGACTGATCAGGCAAGCACCTCCCCGCGGGCGAGCCGGCCTTCGTTGACCCCAGGGATGCGAAGCAGTTCGTTCCTTAAGGAGCACCAGCAGTACCGTCCACCACAGAAACCTGAAAGCCACTATGGAATTGACACCGTCGTTGAGGATCTTCAGACCGCTTCTACCTCTCAGCGAAGACCCTCCCTGTTCAAGGGCATCCCCTCTCCGGAAAACCCGCCGAAGATAGTGGACAGCGGCGTAACCCACGATTTGACGCACCCGAACTGCACTCCTCGTCCAGGAAGCTACACTGATCGGCTGATCGCGACGATCTTCTACAAGACAAACTCGCCCAGAGCCTCGAATGCGATACGTCCTCCTCAGAGCCCTCCCTCTCAGAAGGGGAGTCAGTCCTCTGGCGGAGCTGCCGACTCCAGTATCCCCCCAACCATGGCCCCAAGCAGCAGTATTGAGTCATTTCCTCTCGAACCTCCCGAGGCAGAGCCCGAGCCCCTCGATCATCTCTATGGCTCGTATGTCTCGCCTATGTGCATCACTGCTTTCCTTTCCCTCATGTCCACATTCCCTCTTCCCCAGGGCGCGACGGAGGTGACATCGTCACATCGCTGCTTGAAGCTGGACGCGAGCCAGGAACACCGTCCAGTGGTTGTCGAGTTGACTCTCTGCCCCGCACCGTCTCCCGACTACCTGCCTCTCAACGATTTGCGAAAGCATGAGGCTATCTATCGATTCGAGCGCGAGTGGAACGTCGATATTGCCCTGCGCAGAGACACCCTTGCGCGGAGATACCCACGTCTGGTTGTCTTTGACATGGATAGTACTCTGATTACCCAGGAAGTTATCGACCTTTTGGCGGCAACCATCAAGGACCCGCCTGACCTCGCTGCGCGTGTGGCAGATATCACACACCGTGCCATGCTTGGCGAGCTTGAGTTTGACTCTGCCTTCCGCGAGCGCGTCAAGCTGCTCACTGGCTTACCGGAAACAATATTTGAGGAGCTGAGGCCGGTTCTGAATGTTACCAACGGTGTCAAGCCTCTATTGCGGGCTTTGAAGAAGCTGGGCGTTAAGACAGCTGTTCTGTCTGGAGGATTCCTGCCACTGACAAGCTGGCTTGCAGGACAGCTAGGCATTGATTATGCTCATGCCAATGAGGTTGTCATCGACCCCGAAACTCGCCGGTTGACTGGTGAGGTTAAGGGTCGGATCGTCGGTAAGGAGCGGAAGCGCGAGTTGCTTATTGAGATCGCTCAGAAGGAGGGTATCGCACTGGAGCAGGTTGTTGCTGTGGGCGACGGTGCCAACGACTTGCTCATGATGGATGCCGCCGGCCTGGGCGTTGCTTGGAATGCAAAGCCGAGGGTGCAGATGGAGGCCAGTGCAAGACTCAATGGCGATAGCTTGCTGGATCTTCTTTACTTGTTCGGGTTTACAGACGAGGAGGTTCAGCAGCTGATTGCTTGATGTATAACCTGGGTTATTCCACTCTTGGTGTTGTGGAACATGAGTATACGCATTGACAAGTCATGCTCCAACTGCCTAATGCTTTTTTTTCGTTAGACTCAAAGAGATCAGGAAAGTTTGTTAATTGTTTTGCTAGCCCGCCAAAAAGAATTGAGAGCCCTAGGTATCTCTAGAATACAATGGCATTTGTCTTGGTATCAGCTTGCTTACTAAGATTTCTCCTGTCATGATCCCAACATTTGCCAAATGCATTGTAAACTTGTTGCGCACTCTTCATACTTTACTATGCAGATATCACTGACCTTAGGATCACTATCTCAACACCGGAAATGCATCTACAACCTGAAGTTTGCGTCTTTGGGCTCCCTCAACAAGAAAAAAAATACATCCTGGTGCGATACTTGTCAGGTCCGACGAGTAGTTCTTCTCGGATGCAAAATATAACTAAATGACTTATCTTTCCCGTCGGTAGCTAGTGTAGGTATGCATAAGATATGGTACAGTATGTGTCCTCAGAAGCACACCTCCACACTTTCAGCCCAACGAGCCCACCTTGCTCTGCAGTTGCCATGAGCAAGGGGGGCCGGCTTCCGTCTCCATCATGCCCGCCTGGAAAACATGAATCCGTTGTTCGAAGGTGGACCCCGCTTTCAGGTCTGCATGGCGGACGGGATGATGCACATGCGTTGCTTGCAGAACATCGAACGTCGACATGGCAAAATCCTTTGGTCAGGCTGGAGCAATCGATTCATATCGGTCAATTATTCTGCTTCGGGGATTGTAGCACCTGTCTCTCTAAGCAAGGTACACATCAATGGTATTGGTCGATTGTCCTTTTTAGCTTTCAAAAAGCTAAGTGTTTTTTACCTGCTTGATGTGGCGAAAGGGATGGTGGCTGGGGTGATGAACGTTCCGTTGTCGAAAAGTTTGAACTCTCCATGGACCCAGGCCGGGAGGAGCCAGGACGTTGGATGCATGGGTTCTGGCGAGCTTGGTGTTGGACCCTTGCCTCCAGGTTTCGTGAGGGTGGGATGACCCTAACCCTCAGATGTGGATACCTGGTTGACCTCGAACGACTTCATCCACAACCCCGCTTTGCCTGTTGGACGGGAGGAACTCGAGCCTGTCCCACGGCATGTCGATCTTACAATGGACGTTCTGTGCGATTTTTGAGAAATCATTCAAGGGAGAAAAAAGTGAAGTAGAATTGGTAAGGAACGGAGGTCCGGCAACAAAAAACCTAAGACCTAGTTCTAGTCAGTGTTGAAGCACCTTTTCAAGATGCATCTGTTAGTCAGTTCAAAGTTGCCACCCGAATGTTTTCGTGGATCACCAACAGCGGGGCAATTGATCAAGGGGGGGTCCAGCTGGCATCCCTTCCAGTTTTCTGGTTGAGAAAACCAACTAGGCGCAGGCACAGATCTGGACATGGAACGGGTTTGTCACACAAACAAGCGCAGCCCACAATAGCAATGTTTGTACCGGCAGATAAGAGCACTTGACTCATGCGGCGAGCGCCCAGTAGATACGGTGAACACATCGCTCATGTTGCATCGTTGAGGTTGGGCTGGGAGCCAACGGCAGCCCAAACCCGCCTGGAGATCACACTTAGGATGCAACACTTTCACCGGCCGGAAGTCCCACTTTGCAACCAGCATTCGCATTGGATAGGTAGACGCTAGAGGTGCTAAGGATGAGGAGTCTCGCTGAGGATGGCAGCTGCACAGCATAGGGGTAAAACGATTGGCAGGCTTGGGATGTAGGAGGGGCAATTCTACTTGCGGACGGAGGGTCGCAGCCTGGTTGTCCGTGTTTTGAGATCAAACACAGTAGGCACTGTATGTTGGCTACATTGGGGGATCAGGCCAAACTTTTCAATAGATTTTCTGCCTATTTGCAAGTAAGTGCTGGCTGGATTTTATTCAAAATGTGGCCATTAAGAAAACCTTGTTGTAGGTAGGTTTTTGAACGCCGTTTGTGTGATACCACCGGTTGGTGAGAAGCCTGATCGCGGGGCAGCGGGGCAGCGGCGAGGCGCGGCATGAAATTCACTTGGTCGAATTTTGAGGGTTTGCCCCACTTTGAAGTTTTTGTGCTGTCTGCAGGGGCCCACCAGGCCACACTGCCCCTCCCAAATCCTGCCCATAAAAACTTCGACCCCTCTTCCAAACTTTGATCTGCTTTCCCTCTTCTCTTCTTCGTCGGCATACCTGATTCAAGCAATCACCTGCCACTTCAAGTGCGTATTTCTACCCTCAACGACTCGATTCATTGACGCGTATCACATCTAACATCTTCTTTGCAGCCCTTTCTCTTGCGCCTGTCGTCAGTCTCTTCGTCAGTCACCGCACAACCCTCAAAACCGTAAAAATGGGGTAAGTGACCACCGCCTTCTGACATCTGGCCTCTGATCCTGCGTGCCCGGTTGCGGCACTCGACAATCTGATCATAGCTAACTTTCTCGAACAGCAAGGAGGATAAGACCCACATTAACATCGTCGTCATCGGGTTTGTCTCCCTTCGACCAGCGATGCTGAGTCGCGTTCAGGTTTACTGACATTTAGCGATCCAGCCACGTCGACTCTGGCAAGTCGACGACGGTAAGCATTCCCACTCATTTAGCTCATCTGGTTAATTAACTTTGGTAATCTAACGAGATATCAGACTGGCCACCTCATCTACAAGTGCGGTGGTATCGACAAGCGTACCATTGAGAAGTTCGAGAAGGTCAGTCACATTTTGCTTTTAATCTCCATTCCAGTTCCTCCCAGCTTCACTTTTCACTGCTCATATTCCCCAAATTTCTTTCCTGTTCTCATTTTTCTTTGAGGCTGCGTATTTGTGGCTACCCCTCCTTTATCAGAGCAGAGGAGGGGCACACAAAACGAGCTGATAAGCAAAAATTTGAATAGGGACCCACTCTAACCCCGCCTTCCGGACTCAACAATCGGATGCCAAGATCAGAGTGCTGACATCAGCAAACAGGAAGCCGCTGAGCTCGGCAAGGGTTCCTTCAAGTATGCCTGGGTTCTTGACAAGCTCAAGGCTGAGCGTGAGCGTGGTATCACCATTGATATCGCCCTCTGGAAGTTCGAGACCCCTAAGTACTATGTCACTGTCATCGGTATGTTGCACTCTCACAAGACCCTGTCAAGTCGATCGCACAGTTCGTTAATTCATGCCCCACTCCAGATGCCCCTGGCCATCGTGACTTCATCAAGAACATGATCACTGGTACCTCCCAGGCTGACTGCGCCATTCTCATCATTGCCTCTGGCACTGGTGAGTTCGAGGCTGGTATCTCCAAGGATGGCCAGACCCGTGAGCACGCTCTGCTCGCCTACACCCTGGGTGTCAAGCAGCTCATTGTCGCCCTCAACAAGATGGACACCTGCAACTGGTCTGAGGCCCGTTACAACGAGATCGTCAAGGAGACCTCCAACTTCATCAAGAAGGTCGGCTACAACCCCAAGACCGTCCCCTTCGTCCCCATCTCGGGCTTCCATGGCGACAACATGCTCGAGCCCACCAATAACGCTGCTTGGTACAAGGGCTGGGAGAAGGAGACCAAGGATGGCGTCGTCAAGGGCAAGACCCTCCTCGAGGCCATTGACGCCATTGAGCCTCCTAAGCGTCCCACCGACAAGCCCCTCCGTCTTCCCCTCCAGGACGTCTACAAGATTGGTGGTATCGGCACTGTTCCCGTCGGCCGTATTGAGACCGGTGTCCTCAAGCCCGGCATGGTCGTCACCTTCGCTCCTTCCAACGTCACCACTGAAGTCAAGTCCGTCGAAATGCACCACGAGCAGCTTGCCGAGGGTCTTCCTGGCGACAACGTCGGCTTCAACGTGAAGAACGTCTCCGTCAAGGATATCCGCCGTGGCAACGTCTGCGGTGATGCCAAGAACGATCCTCCGGCTGGTGCCGCTTCCTTCGAGTCTCAGGTCATCATCCTGAACCATCCTGGCCAGGTCGGCGCTGGCTACGCCCCTGTCCTTGACTGCCACACCGCCCACATTGCTTGCAAGTTCGCCGAGCTCATCCAGAAGATCGACCGCCGTACCGGCAAGGCTGTTGAGGACAACCCGAAGTTCCTCAAGTCTGGTGATGCCGCCATCGTCAAGATGGTCCCCACCAAGCCCATGTGCGTTGAGGCTTTCACTGAGTATCCTCCTCTCGGCCGTTTCGCCGTCCGTGACATGCGCCAGACCGTCGCCGTCGGCGTCATCAAGAAGGTCGAGAAGCAGACTGGTGGCCCTGCCAAGGTCACCAAGGCTGCTCAGAAGGCTGCCAAGAAATAAATGGTTTCTCGCTGAAGCCAACAAAAATCTCACTTCCAGAGCTCGCGGCCGTTTGGCTCGGGAAGGTCGCGTCGCGGGTTCCACCGCACCGATACGGATTCTGCTTTGTATGAGCACTCGGCCGGTTTGTCATGGGGCACATATTGAGGGGGAAATGGAGTTTCTGCGAATGAAAACTTCTCATGATGTGCTTAGTACAAAATAGAGTCTCCTAGAAGTGATCACGAAGGTCATGATTCCCCATGTCTGCTTCTGCCTTTGCCTATGATGTGACAAGCTTATCTCCCCTGCCGCCTGACTACCGCATTCGTTAAAGACGATGCTACCCCTCACCGACTTCTTATATAACGCAAAGCTTTTTGACGCCTCATGATATCCTTTGTCTTGGGACTTTCGACAGGGACACTAGAAGCTCACTTTTGCCTGACGTAATAGACGAAGACATGCCTTGGTCTGCCAAAACACCCAATTAACTAAAATTGTTATCCATAACCCACAAACAGTAGTAAGCAAATTATTGCAATCGATTTGGAGCCGTAACATTTATTGTTGCTGTTTTTGGTACAACTCATTTTTATTTCCCAGTTGCTCAACTCATCAAAATACACAAAGATACAATTTACAAGTAGTACAGCCAGTAGGTTTTGTACACGGGCTAGCTTCTCCTCTTAAAGCTGCGGTGTCTTTAGCTGCCATTTTAACCGGTCTTTCCCCTCTGCAATGCGGACAACAGTATCCAAAAACTCGCGCACGGCCGCCGGGGGACCTGTGATGGGACTCAGTGCCCTGGTTGGGTCGTTGAGGACATGTCTCTCAAATTTCGACCTGTGGATTGTTCCCTCTCCGTCTTCTTCATCATCGAGATTTTCTTCCCTCGCCTTGGCCTGGCGCTGTGCCCTGCGTCGAGCCTCCTCCTCTTGCTTGAGGCGGTCGAGTTCTTCGGGAGTGATGCGGACTGCTTCAAGTGAGAGCTCGGCGCGCTCGCCGCCACGTTGGCCGGCTTGGATGCTGGTGTAACGGAGCTTGAGGCCGAGGTATTCGGCGGTTACGGTACGCTGCATCTCGACGGAGGCGAGGTTGTAATCTAGCTCGATAAAGCCTTCTTCTCCTGAAGATGCTTGTTGTTTTGGGGTGGCGGCATCGTTGCTAGAGTCAACGGGAGAGAAGACACGGCGGGGAAGACGAATCTTGGGCACGAAAGTAGGAGTGATCAGCTTGCCGTCCCACGGGCGCAGGTTCGCCTTGCCGAGGAAGTCGATTATGGGCGTAGCATGGTTCTCGATTTGCTCGCCAGGAAGGACAAAATAGCGCTGTTGGACGAGGCGCGTGTCGACAGCGGCTGAGGGGAAGAGCACATCATTTGTGAAAATGTCGGTCACGGCGCGCAGGTCCTTAAGGCGCTTGATTTCACGATGGTCGGCTTCTATGCGGAGCTCGAGGTTGGGAGCTGATTCGAGCAGGTCGGGAGAGAGTGTGGGTGAGGGAACAAAGCGGATGACGATGGTGGTGTGCCAAAGCCCTTCTTCTCGAAGATTGGTTGGCAGATCAAGAGTGCCGAGGGGGGGCAGGAAGGGGACAAATGCACGCTCAAGGGACCTGTCCAGCTGAGTTGCGCCTGGAGCAGACGACTTCTGTGGCATTGCTTGCTTTTGGGCAAAGACGACTTGACCGAAGACGGCGCTTGTGTCGGTGCGCAGGTGAGACGACCAACCATCAGGGGACTTTGTGGTTGACTCTTGCTCCGAGGACTTAGCATTCACCGCATCCCACGCAAAGCGGAGAGCTTTTTCGGGGATGTTGAGCGGCTGGTCTGGCTTAGCTGAAATTTCGGATGCCAGAGGAACTGGAGTAGTCCAACGTCCCCAAATCTTAGAACGCTGTTGCCAAGAGAGCTTCTTTCCGCAGTCAAGGACCGTAACATAGCGGCCGTTGTTCTCCAGGTTTTGGGGAATGACCTCCAAGCTTGAAGCCTCCCGAGGCTTAACGCCATATGCATCGCGCAAAAAGCGTAGCACAGTCTGGTCAGCGGTTTCCAAATCTTCAGGCCTATCGGGGTTGTGGGTCCAAGACACCGCGATCCTTTCACCTGACCGGTCGTAGCGAACCACGGTGTTGGTTACACTGCCCACTTCCTCGAGCACAGCAGGAACCAGGGCTTCCGGAGCGCACACGTGAGTGGCGTTGAACTCAGCAGTCCTTGTATTCGAGAGAATGCGATTGACCCGATCGAGGATGACCTCCGCCGCGTACTTCGGCGCCATGATAGAGATATGTTGAGACTCCCGGATCATTCTGACCTGGTTGACAGTCCTCAGGATTGCTCTAGGGGCGCCTTCCAGCCATCTCTTATTTCCTCCTGATCAAGACTGCATGTTAGCTTAGGCGACCTGAAGTCCCTGGAGGAAAGTGGAAACATACGGGTCAGAAGTGTGAACTCGACTTTGCGTAGTCTGAAGATGAGATAACCGGGCCGTTGCTGAATCTCTTGGTAGGACAGATTCCAGCACTGGCGCATCAACCGGATGGCCAGTCTCTCTTTAGGAGTCATAGAAGCAGTGATGTAACCGTCAAGCTGAGGATCGACATCTTGGATTGCATTCTCGACAGCGGGCACCCAGGGTCTCAGCTCGAGCAGCCATGGCGGTCTCTCGGGAGCCTGCTCCTCGCTGGCCAGAAGCTTTCGTGTTTCCAAGTATTCCTGAATATAGTCTACCAGCTGGGCACTCGTGAACCCGTTCATTAGTGTCTTCTTCAGCTCCATGAACTCAGCCTCGGTCAGGACCTCCCTATCTTTGGGCTTGAGTTCATGGATGTTGAGCAGAATGTCTTGTAACGCTGGATCCCCAGAAGCTTCGTTGGGGAGCAGCGTTGTTGGATCAACCTTATTTTCAGTTCCTTCATCTGCCTGGATATCTTCAAAGTTCTTTCGCCTGATCCGCTTCTCTTCTTTCAAAATGATCGCGGCACCAGGCTGGCCCAAAATATCGATAGGAAGTCCCGCTCGTTCAGGAGCGAGAATACGGGTACGTGCTTTGTACTTTTTTGGCTTCTTGAACCGCTTGGGCTTCAGCAGCGGATCCTCCTCGAGATAGCCTTCGGGTAGGACGAAAGGCTCGGTGCTGGGTTCGCCAGGCTCATTGTATGCGGCCTGCTTTGGCTGCTCCGTCCGGCCGGACTGCTCTAACTGTGATGTTTGATCAAGCTGGATTGTCGGCTCTATTGGCGCTATTGGTTCTGTTGTTGACTTCGTTGGTTCCGTCGTTGACGTTCCTTCTGTCTGCGCTGGCTGCTCTGCCGGCGGGGTCTGAGAGGTCTGAGGGGTCTGAGGGGTTGACTGTGGTTCAGACTGACTGCCAGCTTCTTCATTAGCTGCCGGGACATCGCGAGTGCCGATATATCTTCGAGCGCCCCCGAAAGCCGACGAGGGAAGAGCGGGAGGAGGGAGCCGCAGGCGGTTAGCGGCGCCAGTCAACCGGAGGCGGCATCTTAGGCAGACAAAGCTGGCGCTTCCGGCCAGTGTTCGTCTGAGCATGGGGGACGAATTGGGGTAGACGGCCGCCTGCTGCACCGCCGGGGCCTTCGTTATCTTAGAAAGATGTGCTGCGAACACCGACGCCGAACATGTCCAACGAAGAGCTCGAGGACTGCGGCCAGGGTGGATCTTGGACGATGTTTGCGACAAAGATTTTGGGTGGGTCTCTGTCCTACAGCGGGGGACATGGCACCCTGTTGGGCCCGCCAGGGCTGATTTCCGGCAGGCAAAGGCGCTAAGATTACATGTCAAGAGCATATGGTAGCGCGACACTGACAGGGGGAGACGCGACGGGCCCCTCGTTAAACTGATTGCTTTCCCTCTTGGTGCAACACTTGAGCTACCTACCACATCAGATCAACCACTCTCTTGTCGACGGAGTCGAACATTTGCTTCCTTTGTCTCAACAGTTCAAGTCTTTGTCACAGCTCACTATTATTACCCGTTTCCCGAATTCTTTCTTCCCCCCTCCCCTCCCCTCCCCCCAAGATACATCTCGGCAAATCGACATGTCTCGAAGCCGCCAGGTACGTAGTGCGGTTTAGATTTCTTTGTCTTCGACAAATCTAACTAACCAGAACAGACCGCGCGAGGAGACGAGGATGAGTATATGGTAGACGTCGACGGCGATGAAACTATGGGCGATGTTGGTGAGAGCGATGTCACGAACAAATTAACCAAAAGCCTGGTGCGCTATGCACTTGCTTGCGAGTACTCACGAGTCCCCATTCGGAGAGAAGGGATTAGAGAAAAAGGTTCATAACTACCTCCAAGCTTTGGGGAATGCCTACCTAATCCTGAATAGTACTTGGGCCTCATGGACGAGCATTCAAAAATGTTTTCGCAAGAGCACAGGAGCAATTGCGGACAACGTTTGGTATGGAGATGGTCGAATTGCCAATAAGGGACAAGGCTCTGATGACGGCTGATCAGAAGAGAAGAGGTACGGTATCCCACGCAGCCGTCAGTCTCGGTGTACATGTTTCAGCCACTAACTGACGGCTATTAGCTGCCAAATCACAGAGTCAAAAAGAGCAGACGTCCAATGCCTGGGTTCTCGTCTCCATCCTCCCCGACCCGTATAAGAAACCCGAAATAATTAGCCCGTCCAAAGTTCAGTCCGCCGATGGCGAGGCCGCTTATGTGGCTCTATACACGACAATAATCTCCATTATCACGTTAAGTGGTGGTGAACTGAGCGATCCCCGTCTCCGACGACACTTGACTCGGCTCAACATCGCCAAGAACATGCCCAGCCTAAACCCGAATAACAGGCATACACCGACGGAAGCAACCGACGTATTGTTACAGCGCATGGTCAAGCAAGGATACCTCGTAAAGTCCGATGCGGATGGCATGGGAGACGAAGACTCTATTACGTGGCATGTTGGGCCTCGCGGCAAGGTGGAGGTTGGAAAGGAAGAGATCGCCGCGTTTATTCGGACAGTCTACGGAGGCTCCACCGATGAGCTTGAGGAGCAGTTGCGGCGCAGCTTGAAAGTTAAGGAGAAAAACCCCCATGTTCAACAAGCTGCTGTCAGGAGAGAGCAACCTAGGGAACCAAGGGAGGAGGAGGTGGTGGTGGAGGAGCCCGAAGAGCCTGAACCCGAGCCGAGCACACAACAACGGAGACGGGGACGGCAAACTCAGATAGAGATGGATGAAGACGATGAGTGACATCGTCGTGTGGTGTGTATGGTTGAGATGGAATGGTTATTAAGCTAAGACATGATAATGTTGGGTGGTAGCCTGTTGTACCGTGGGCTATCATCTTCGACTTTTGGGGACAGAAGTGCCTGTCTGCTTGCTTACTTGCTGCCGCATGCCGGGCAATTCTTCATGCCGTGCAATATTCGGCAGGGCCGAATATAATAGATATGACCTGGCCCCATCCGCCAAATATCCAACCTCCCTTTCTGCCGGTAGACTCCAGGTTGTTCCATGCTCAGCACGACCTCGGTCCTGTGGCTCTCTGCGGTTTCGTTCTTGTTGCCTGTGTATAATCCTCTCGGAATATAATCGTTTCATGACCCGTTCTGCGTATTCGACATTATGATGTCCTCCTCTCTTGGCGGGGGGGGGCCAACTGGCTGGAGCATTTTCTGCAAGTTCCTTGTTAGCGTCATTGACTACCAGGAGGATGCCTTTTTAATTCAGCACTGGATAGCCACATACCCTAATCATCTGAACGCGAAACTTTGCTACAGGCTCATTCTGGGCCAGGGCCATGTACGACAGCAATGGTGGGTGTCCGACGATGCTCGAGTAGGTGTCGCGATGGATGTTGGTCTTCCACTCCCAGCTCGTTGTATCGGGATGTCCCGTGCCAACGTACTTGGCCTGCAGGCGCTCCAGCTCTTGCTGGTTGCGCAGTTTGTCCGCCTAGTTGTAAGCCTAAGGTTAGCGTATTTTTTTTTTCCTTAACAGCAAGTCATTGGCTCAACATACCATTGTTGTGCTATCTGGTCAAACAACGTTGCCTGTTGGAAGACTGGCACCCGCTGGATCGCGCCCGTGCTCCTGCTGCTGCGACTCTCTAAGATCCCCCTTGTGGGACTACAGCGCCAAGCCGAGCGAAACGGCGACCCACAAGGCTGGTCTTGTCCTGGACCTGGGCAAAATTGAGAGAGTGTGGGGGAGCTGGCTACAATGTAGTGGCGGTACTGTTCTCGGGTGGCTGACATGCGCTGCGACAGCAGCTCTCTCAGTCGCAGTTCATCTCTTTCTGCTTTTATCACTTCGTGAGTTAAGTTTCACCTCGGGCGACCTTCATTGACTCATATTTCTTTACATACTAGAATTGACACTTCTAAAGATTTGTGTCAGTTGATTGAAAGAGACATCTGTTTCGAAGCCCCATTCTTGAAATCTTAGCCGCTTCATTTTGAAATATTAACTGCCGTTTTTTTTTTTTTTTTTCACACTGAACCCTCAACATCAGCTCACATTCTCAACAACATCAGCGCTGTAACCACCACATTCACCGCATTCGCCAATTCATTACACCCCAAATCAAAAATGACAGAAATCTTCTTCCAATCCGCCCTCGCGGCTTCCAAATCTCAAAAGCTCGCCGCCGACGCCGCCAAGATTAAATCCTCCTGCCTTGAATCTCACTCTCACCAACATCAACACTCAGACACCCCCTCCCTTCTCTCATGTCCACCCTGTTACGAATCCCTCCTCGATGCCCTCCGCGCCCGCTACCTGGGTGCAACCTTCATCAAATCAACCACTGAAACTGCCGACCCCTCAACATCAGCTACATCTTCCTCACGAGGAGTAGCAGCCACAGAAGAAGGAGAAAAAGAAGAAAAAGAATGGTTCTCCCCCCGCCGCCCGTTTCTCTCTGACCTCGCCGCGCTCATCGACTCCGCACGGGAGTACCAGGTCTCGCCGCAGGCGATAGACGAACGGATTCGGGCGGAGCGCGCGCGCTGGTATGCCGAGCGGGTGCGCGGTTCGTTGCTGAGGCTGCTCGTGGAGGATCCGTCGGGACGTGGTGAGGTGTTTGAGAAGTTGGAAGATTTAGCCGCGGGGATGGCGACGGCTGCGGCTGCTCCTTCGGGGTCTGGGGGCAGTGGGCAGGGTGGTGTGGGGGATCCCATCCGGTTGGCAGAGGAAATAGCTGAACGACTGCGGGCTGGTCCGCTGGCGCCATATGAAGGCAGTGCGACGGTAGGAGAGAGGTTAGCCTCGGTCACGGACCCATCCGAACGCGCCGAAGTGTTGAAGCAAGCTTTCTTCGCCAACGAAGACAACAGCACCGTGCCAGCTGACCACCAAAAATACTTCTCCCTCCTCCTTCACGGCGGCCTCTCCATGGACAAAGTCGTCGACCGCATCCTCGAAGACAGACAAGCCGCCGCCGGGGCGCGCGAGCAAACAGACAAGCTAAACCAGCGGCTGGACGAGTTACGTCGTGCGCGGGCCGCGCATGAGCTGCAAAAGTCACGGAAAGCGCAACGGCGCGAGAGTCTGGCGCAACAGAGAGTGCCGGAGGAGTTGTATAACTTGCCGGCGTGCGCGGTGTGCGGAGAGATGCCGGGGACGAGGGAGTTTTTTGTGTGTAGCGTGTGTGTGATTCTGGCGGAGAAGGGAGTTTTGGAGCGGCCGACGGTGTGGTGCTCGGGGGAGTGTGAGGAGAGGGGCCACGTAAGTCAACCTCATTTTTGCCATTGCCATGAATCGTCCCAAGGCATCTTCTGACGTGTTTCAGGCCTCCCATACCGAACAAGCCCACCTCTGCGCCTCTGCCTCCCATTGCCTCCAGCTCCATCAACATCCCGACCAACCACACTCCTCTCCTCTAGATGTACACTTCTGCACCGAGTGCCTTACCACCCTGAAACAACCCACGCTCTACTGCACCCTCGCCTGCGCAGATGCCGACTTTCAACACCACCGCGAGGAAGTACACCTGCCCGAGCGGAGGAACCTGGGCTTGCCCATGGACGAGGACGAGGACCAGCTGGAGTATCTTGACGACCATGACCACGACAATGACACCAACATGACCGACGGGGATCACAATCCAGAGCAGCAGCAGAGAAAGCAGTACCGCGCGAGGGATATTACCGCGGTAATGACTTCACTAGAGGAGGCGGTAAAGGAATGGGAGGGGAGGAATAGAGTCCGGATGCAATAAACTACTGCGTATGATCTTTTGGGACTCAGTGTAGTACTATAGTAATATCTCCTCCAAAGGAATACCTTCACATGCCTTAGGCTGTGTGAGGAATGGGTGTATTGTCAGTGTCGCTGGTCGACTTTGAATGAGGATCTACAGAGTTGCGAGACACTGTTTAACATAGAATGTGGATGTTGATATTATAAGCGCTGAAGAATTACGGACACCAAAGACAAGATATGTTTGTGGGAAAAAAAAAATGTTTTGAATACCTAAACATTTATTTTGGAGCCGTCAACAGTAATACCTACACAAATGCCTCCCCTGAGCAGCTGGGTCATACGTGGCCATCATAAAGTAAAGTTTTAATGGTGAATTTCATGTTCAACCTCTCCGCATTTCCCCAGCAGCCTTTGGAAAGAGAAGAGTAATCGAATCGTTCTCCCTCACTCTGCCTCTCCTGAGTTTGTTTTGTCTGGCCAGAAGCTAATTTTCCCGTGGGAAGACGAACGGATAAAAAGACATGAAAGAGAAGGAAAAAAAAAAAAAGGGGGGGTGGGGGGTATTCCATAGCGAGACGCCAAACCAAGACAAACACGGAGTTTAACACATAACACTAGACAAGACAAAGTTCGGTGTTGTCGAAACCTCGTTATAAGAAGGGAAGAACCGATAACGAAGGACCGAATTGGAGGGGTATTGTTTTAGTTGGTTCATGCCAAATGCCAATGGCTGGACCGGAATGTCGTGCTGGATAAGAGACGTGAAGATTGCTAAAAACGACGAGAAAAAAGGACCTCGAATGTAAGAAGACTTGAGAACAATCTCCCGAATGAAGAGAAAGGTAAGGTTGACATAAACACAATCGCCGACGACAGATCGACGGCATATCGCTCATCACCACAATTGCTGCAGAGTTGAGCAGGCTAAAAGGTTGGCTAACTTTATAGCTCCTTCACTGGGCCATCTTACCCCCATGAACCTTGAGCCTGCTTGTCCGCCAACTCTCATACCAATGCTCCCTGCTCAGCTCGCGCAGCTCAGCACGCCACTCATTGAACACTGTCTCCTTGAGGCGAACAAAGTCGCAGTGCTGCTCATTATACGGATCGGCAAAGCCCCAGGGGAACTGGCGGCCAATGACTTCCGGCTCGTACATATCCGGGCTGAGCACAGACATGGGCAGGAAGGGTATCTCATCTTCGTTCGATTCCGCTTCGTGTTCTTCGTCTTCCGGGGATTGCTGGCGACGCGGCGAGCGACTGGAATGGCGCTTCTTCGACGTGGGAGGTGTGTTCGTTCCCTGGATGGGCAGGTCTGTGTCATTACCAGAGGAACTATCGCCCTCGGGGGCACAAGTCGGCGATCTGGTGTCTTGCTCCTCGTCCTCCTCCACAATCTTATCCGGGTTCGAAGCCGAGTCGTCGCCCTCGCTGTCCTCATCAGCAGCAGCCAGCGCCTCGAGTGGATCAAGCTTCGCCTTCTTCAGACTCTCGGCAACCGTCTTCTTCAACATATTCATGTGCTTCGTGGTAACGGTATCGGCCTTGGTAATAACGGGAATCACGACCGTCTTACCCTGCAGCGTCCTGACAACCTGCAGATCCAGGTCCTCGTCCAGCCCGCCCACTATGCGAGAATGATTGTAGTACTTCAGGCCAGTATTGTGCCCGTTAGCCGCGGCAGCCTTCGCCGCAGCAATGTTTCGATCCAGACGGGCCGGATCCAGCAGGAGGAAGACGGCATGGATGTGGGTATCCTGTACCCCCGGCGATCTTATCACCTTCATCTCCTCGGTAAAGGTTTCCTCGAACTTGCTCTCGATGAAGCTGGCCATCTCGCGCAGCTGCAAGTCGACGACGTTCTTCTCGAGGCCCTCGGAGTCCCAGAGGGTCAGGCCGACGCGCTCACCGTCGATTTCGGTCTCGAGATAGTGCGGGATGAAGGTCCCAGAGGGGGAGGGCTTCGGCATCTCGTCTTGCTCGGGGGAGGCAGCCTTGGCACGCTTCTTGCTTGGAGGGGCGAGCGCGGTCTTGAGGAACTCGAGGAACGAGGTCTTGCCGCAGTTCGTTGTGCCGACGATCAGAACACTGGAGGCTGGTGAGTGACTGGAATCAAAATGAAAGACGGGAGAGGAGGTCACGGCTTACTTGAAAGGAGTGGGATCCTTTCTTCTCCGGACTCGCCTAGGGCTGTTGATGGTACTGATCGCGCTGGCGTAGCTGTAGCGGCTACGGTGCGTCATACTGGTCGTCCTGGGGTACGGATCAAATCCCCCATTCGGAACCGGAGGAGGAGGAGGAGGGATGCTGCTGGCAGCCGATCGCGGGGGTTCCATGGACGGGCGCGGTTCGGCGACTCTGTTCATCTGAGTTGGATCGATTCTGCCAGAGACGATAGCGAGAGAATCAGGACGATCGCCTAGGCCGAGCTGGGGCGCGGGTGCCCCGTTGTAGAGCACCGGCAGGCGCGGGGGCGAGTTGGGGATGGCATTTTGCTGGCGCTCCTGCTCCTTGGAGCGCTGCTTCTTTAGTTCGCTGCTCTTGCTGCGGCGCAACAACATCCCGAGGCCGGGGCGACGGGCAGGTGGGGTCATGTCGTGGTCGAAGGGGACTCTTTCTCGGTCAGTATGCTGCTGCTCGGGCAGGTGGCAGCATAAGCTGGAGGAGCAGACGGCAGAGAACCGGATTTTGAGTTCCTTGATTCTGGACGCTGCAGTTGGAAAGAGGATGGTTCGAGGACCCCGAAGCAGGAGGTCGCGATTGCAACGCGGAGAGTATTACCACAAGGTGACGTTTATTAAGACCAGGAAGCGCCTACTGGGCTCTTTCGAGTATCTTAGAGGTCGCTTTTCGGCAACCAATTTGTTGAGAGAGCAGCCGTGCAATTGGCGACGCCAAAACCGATGGTTTGCAGGTGAACTCCTTGAAAGAGTTCAAGTCGAGGTCGTCACTTTCACAAGCTCAAGAGTCAGGTTGTGTGCTAGTTATGGATGTCAGCGTGTCAAATCGAACTAATACTAAACATCAAGAAGCAATGGCGAGATGCGTGATCACAATTCATGATATTACATGCCCTTGTGTTCGCTGCGATCTCCCCTTCGGACATGCGATCCAAGTTTCCATCTCAGGCAAGCTCCCCTCCGAGCTCCGAATCCGAAGAATGCATACCAACATAAGGACTAAAAGCAGACGCGAAAATGGCAAGTTGTAAATGATATCGGGAACACGACTTACCTGAATAATGGCAGCTGCAGACTCGAGCTCTCGAGAAAACGCTGAATGGCACTGACAAGTCGTCGCGCGTTCAAATGAACGAGATGACCGAACGATGTTTTCTAA
>Ga0065720_1000279_pt1 | contig 36630 bp, 26 predicted proteins | sample Thericmetagenome_FD_59107 | JGI IMG/M metagenome (GOLD analysis project Ga0065720, IMG submission 59107) | Thermophilic microbial communities from the Joint Bioenergy Institute, California, USA of rice/straw/compost enrichment - eDNA_2 v2... | ecosystem: Engineered > Solid waste > Grass >... | reverse complement strand
CTCATATATCGGGCGCACACCATCCTCCCCCATTAGCTCATCCCATATATCTTCTTGTGGATTGTAAGACTCTAGAATTTTAGGAATTGTCATAAGCTCGTAGTTTATATTAACAAATTACCCAATACAAGTAAACTCACATTTCACAGGTTGAGATACAGATTAATTTCCGCCTTATAAATATATATAAAATAATCTAATGTAGNATATTNCAAAAGCAAGTTTAATACGGTAATTTTTGTAGGTTTGGCGAATGAATGAATTGCTAGCTATATCATTTCAATCTGCATCCCGAATTAAAGCCTATCAAGAGCAAAGGCTAGGAGATTTACTTAATTATCTGAATACCCATTCAGCTTTTTACAAAAAACTGTTTGAGGAAAATAACATCGCGATACAGAAAATAAAAACTATAGAAGATCTTGTTCATATTCCTCCTACCGAAAAAGAACATCTGCAATTACATAACGAACAATTTATATGTGTACCTCGAAATAAGATTATAGAATATACAGCTACATCCGGCACTGTAGGAAGTCCGGTAACGGTTGCCCTTACCGAAAACGATTTACAGCGTCTCGCCTATAATGAGTATTGTTCCTTTGTTTGTGCCAATGGCACCTCTGAGGACGTATATCAACTAATGCTGACATTGGATCGTCAGTTCATGGCAGGTATGGCTTATTACAGTGGTATCAGAAAGCTGGGAGCGGGTGTAGTACGGGTAGGACCAGGCGTCCCATCGTTACAATGGGAAACCATTGAACGTTTAAAACCTACAGCCATTGTTGCAGTACCGTCATTTATCATCAAACTCATTCAATATGCAGAGGAACATCAGATTGATGTTAACAAAACTTCAGTAAAGAAAGCTATATGTATTGGAGAGAATATCCGCGACGAAAAACTGCAGCCCAATATACTGCATCAGAAAATTATCGATAAATGGAATATCAAGCTATTTTCTACCTACGCCTCTACGGAAATGCAGACGGCATTTACCGAATGTGAAGCAGGAAGAGGCGGACACCTGAATCCCGAACTACTGATTGTTGAACTTTTGGACGAATCAGGACAGCAGGTCCCTTACGGTGAACCGGGCGAGGTAACTATTACCACTTTAGGAGTGGAAGGTATGCCCTTGTTGAGATATAAAACCGGCGACATCTGCATTGCTTACAACGAGCCCTGCTCTTGCGGGCGTCATACTTTAAGACTGTCTCCAGTTATCGGCCGTAAAAAGCAGATGATTAAGTACAAAGGAACCACCCTTTTTGCACCGGCACTTTTTGAAATTATTCATCGCACCGATGCGGTTAAAGAATACGTTGTAGAAGTTTATAGTAATGGAATCGGCACCGACGAGGTGTTGCTACACATTGTTCCTACCGATAATCAGGAAGAAACACTAAACAAGATCAAAGCCTACCTACAGGCCAAGTTGCGTGTAACACCACATATCAAAGTTGTCGATGCCGANACAATGCAGAAAATGCAATTTCCTGATGGCGTAAGAAAACCCGTAAAATTTGTAGACAAACGAAAAACTACGCAGCAGGTATAGCTGTATAATTAATACTTATAATCTATAGCCTCTTTATAACCTTGCAGGTTTAAACGAAGGTGTTTATATCCTTTTACCTTTAGGGAAGAGATATTAAAACTGTAGGTACGAGAAACTTTATCTTTATCACACGGCTCATCGCCACTCTCTTGCAATTTAAAATACAGCTTTAGATAGCGTTGAGGTGGTGCAGATTCGGCCACACGGTCAGAGTCTAACAATTTCACCTCCCAAGAGGCATCGTTACAGGAGTTAGCAGTAATAGTAACAGAAAGCGTATTATCAGTCAGCTTTACATCATCAATACTATAGGAGTCACTCTCTGCCTGTTTATAAAAATTGTTATTAATCATCAGACGCTCGTCGCTGCTTATTACATTTCTGTACTTAGTTCCACATGCAAAACCGACTAATACAACATACGACAGTAATAAAAGAAATCCGTTTTTCATATTCATAGCATTTTACAATTAAAGACGGACAGCCGAATCAGATTGCTGCAGTGAAACCCCAAAAAATTGATTTATTTTTTGACATAGAAGAAACTATAATACATCCAAGATACACTCGAATCACTCAGGCGACCTGTTTAGTACAGTCAGCGATTAATTAAGTATCGACTAATAGCGAATAGAACTATTATTGAAGAAATAGTTATTAAGCTATTTGTGATATTATTTATTTGACAAACAATGCACTTTTTTATACTCTGTATTTTATTTAAATTGTAGCAGATAAACGGTTGCAATGAGAAAGAGATGCTTTTGGGTAATGGTTATATGCTTGTGTACCTTCACACTGACTTATGCTCACANTCCAGTATTTAATATAGAACAATACGATAANCGAAATGGGCTTTCCAACAGTGCCATTAATCATTTATTTATAGATAGGGATAGGATTTTGTGGATAGGTACCTGGGATGGACTGAACTATTACGACGGTTCCTCATTTCAACATGTCAATTATGCAAGACCAGAAAATCATTCAGGTATTAGCCATAACGTAATACAATATGTGCAGGAAGATGCCTCTAATAATATATGGATTACTACAATAGGAGNAATATCCAGACTTAATAAAACAACAGGAGTTATATATAATTACTTTTATAACACCANCCCTAATGAAAGCTTAAGCGAACACGAATATGGTCTTGCTGTTAATAGAGAAAATAATCTGATATATGCATACAGCCCCAGACAGGGTTTACTGTTTTATGACAATCAAAAACTAGAATTTATTCCCATCAAAGTTCCTGTGCAATACGGAAAACCAGTAAAACTGTTGACGCAGGGCTCGAATCTTTATCTCTTAAACACGGAAGGCACACTTCACACTTTCGCCATTAACAACCATCAGCTACAACACAAACATGTTTTGTCAGGCATAAAAAATTGTTTTATCGTAGAGAATAAATTATTTGTAACAGATGCCAATAAATTTCTGAACATATATCACAATGATGTACTCTTACAAAAACTAATCATACCAGACTACATTAATGCCATTGGTTATTACAAGCAACATTATCTGTTTTCCTGGGCTGAAAAAGGATTTGCCGTATATGACAGTACTTTTAGAGCTTCGTCTTACATGAATGATTTAACTCGCACTTATAGCGAAATAAAAATAACGGCATTTGGCAGCAATAAAGACGGGTCGCTTTGGATAGGTACCGATGGCAACGGAATATTAAAGATTACACCACGCTCGCAAGCATTTGGATTAATCAGCTTTACCAATTTGAACATCCCTTACAATGTTCCCGTGCGAACATTTTGCCAGCAAGACAACGATTTGTGGGTAGGAACAAAAGGAAAAGGCATCATTGTTTTAAAAGACTTTGCCACTTCTCCTACCTTACAACAATCGGCATACAAAACCTTTTCTTATCCTTCCGAATTAGACAACAACTCGGTATATGCGCTCAAAGCCAGCCGTTATTACCCTTTAATTTATATAGGAAGCGATGCGCTAGGGCTAGGTATTTTTCATAAACCCTCCAACCGCTTTTATAAATGGAAAGACATCGAGGGTCATGAACAGATAGGCAGTTTCGGTTCGGTGTACACCATTTTTGAAGATACGGATAGCTCTCTATGGCTAGGCACTAGCGGCTACGGTCTCATCCATATCAAATTCAACATTCAGCATAGTAAAATCAGTATTGCTCGCTATGAGAAATTCGTAGCCAACGGTAGCGAAAAAGGGCCCATCAACAACATCATCTATACTATTGCTGATGGCGGTAATGATTATTTATGGATAGGCTGCCGATACGGAGGTTTGAACTTGTTTCACAAACAACGAAAACTATTTAAAGAATTCACTCGTGTTCCCGAAGACAAAGCCCTATCCAATAACGATGTACTGTACGTCTATAACGATTCCAAAGGAAATATTTGGGTGGGCACGAGCTATGGTTTAAATCTGTTGAAGAATGCGCAAACACTCCGAGATCGAGCAGAAATTATCCGATTGGGTAAAGAAGAAGGACTGCCCAACAATACGATTCATGGTATTACCGAAGATGCTCAGGGCAATATATGGATTAGTACCAATAAAGGAATAGCCAAAATTACTCAGCTAGGTAAAATCATCATTACTTATCAAGAATCGGATGGGTTGCAAAGCAGTGAGTTTTCCGATGGCTCCGTATGGAAAAATGAAAACAATAGAATCTTTTTCGGCGGAATTGCAGGATTCAACAACTTCGATCCTGCCGAAATCCATTCCGACCCATTTTTGCCCAATCTCTTAATCAATAATCTGATTTTAGGTGGTGTTGCAGATAACCCGCACAAACTGCTCGTCATTCCTCCTAAAACTACCTTCGGTTTTATCTCTCAGCAATTGGAACGAAAAAGTAATTATTTCGAACTAAGTCTAAAACCCATCAACTTTGACAAAGCCGAAAAATGCGCCATCAGCTATCAACTGGTAGGATATGATAAAAGCTGGCATACCGAAAAAGGAACGGTTAAAATCACTTACAGCAATCTTCCGGTAGGTAGTTACAAATTAAGAGTCAAATGGAGCAACGGCGAAAACACTTGGTCGGAAGAAAAAGAAATTCTACAACTCACCGTGAAACAATACTGGTGGCTCACCAACTGGGCATTACTTCTTTACAGCATCGTAGTATCGGCTATTGTTTATACCATTTATAAATATAGAAGAGATAGCATTGCCGAAAAACATAAACTCGAAAAAGAAAAATTAGAACGAGCTAAAGAAGAAGAAATTCACCAAAATAGAATCAGCTTTTTTACAAACATTGCGCACGAATTACAAACACCACTCACCATCATTATGGGATGTTTTGATCGCATATTGGACAAAAAAAATGATACCGGCGCAGACTCTAACGAACATCGTAAAAACCTTTTTTACAAAAATCTGATTCAACAACAGACAGCCAAGCTTACTTATCTGCTGCAACAATTATTTGAGTTCAGAAAAATTGAAACACCCTACTTTCAAAAAGACATTCATTATATAGATATCACGGCATTGTTGAAAAACCTTGCTGAACCTTTTGTGCCCATCAGCGATAATAAACAACTTCATTACGAATATCATATTGAAGAAAATATTCAGGGAGGTCTGGATAAGGATAAAATAGAAAAAATCGTATTCAATCTCTTATCCAATGCATTCAAATACACACCGGACCACGAAAGCATCCGTTTCGAAGCATCAAAAATTAACAAGCAGCTGCACATTTCTGTGTTTAATTCGGGCATACAACTCCACAACGAGCAGGTACAAAAACTTTTCGATCTTTTCTACACATCATACGACCGAAAAAATCACACCGACAGATTCGGCACCGGCATTGGTTTAGCATTTACCAAACAACTCGTTGACTTAATGGAGGGCTCAATTCGCGTTTATAACAAAGAAGACGGAGTATGCTTTGAAGTAAACCTTCCCATACAGGAAGCTGACCATATTCATTTATTATCCGATAATGTACAACCTTCCTATTTATATAANATTCTTACACGCTCGCAAAAGCAGCTCCATTATCAACCGCCTACTAGTATCAATAAAAATACTGTTCTCAACACCATTGTTGAAGAAGATAAGGACACTATTATTATAGTGGAAGATGAAGCCGAAATACGCTATCTGCTAAGGGATATTTTAAAAGAGCATTATCATATTTACGAAGCAGAAAACGGTTCGGAAGGNCTTCATTTAATACATCAATACCGCCCTGCTCTGGTCATTTCCGACGTTGTGATGTCACAAATGGACGGGTTGGAACTTTGTAATATTATCAAAAACACGAATGCGATATGTCATATCCCCGTTATCCTGCTTTCAGCTAAAAGTACCGATGAACAACAACTACAGGGCTATGATGCCGGAGCCGATGCTTATATCCCTAAACCATTCAATCCCAAACATTTATTGATACGTGTCAAAAAACTTATCGAATACAGAAAAAAAGTTCATGCGGTTTTAAAAGAAAATAATCTAGGTGCAGACATTAAAACTCTGGGGCTTCAGAACGAAGACGAAGCCTTTTTAATGAAAGTATATGAAATCATACAAGATCANTTAATCGACCCCGATCTTAATGCACAATTCCTGGAAAAAAAATTGTGTATGAGTCGCATGCAGCTTTACCGAAAATTAAAAAGCCTCAGCAACATGACTCCAAATGAATTTATCAAAAATGTAAGATTGACCACAGCGGCCAAGTTACTTCAAACCACCAAACTTCCCGTTGCGGATATTTTCTATCAAACAGGTTTTAATAACCAGTCTTATTTCTTCAGAGAGTTTAAAAAGAAATATCAACTATCTCCAAATGAATACAGAGAAAAATTCCTAAATAAGGCATAAATCATTGATTATCACATATTGATACTATTGTACAGTAATTTGATATCATAGTACAGTGCTGCCCACTGGCCTCGTTCGTAGGTTTGATGTCACATAACGATGCTTGTCTCCACCCGTATCTTGGAGGCTTCACATCTTACCTAACTATCGGCTTGCCGTAAAGCTGCTAGAGGGAGTAACCATAACGATAACTTCTAAAACACGCATATGAAACGAAAAACTGGAATCTGTTTTCTCGCAAAAATGCACCTGCATTCCCTGTTGCAAAAAGTATTATTAGCCATAATGCTTTTGACAGGAGGTTCAATGTATGCTCAGTTTACCAACAATCAGCTTAGTGGAAAAGTAATCAACCTTGCCGGCGAACCATTGGCCGGGGCTACCATTTCTATTAAAGAAACGGCTCAAACGGTGGTGGCCGATGCCGAAGGAAATTTCACTATTACAGCTAGCGAAAACAACACATTAGTTATCAATTATGTAGGATATAATCCTTACGAATCACCAATAAAAAACATCAATAGTTTCACTTTTATCTTAGCTCCTACCGGCGGAGCCCTTACCGATGTGGTAGTAATGGGGTATACATCGCAAAAAAAGGCCAGTGTAACGGGCTCCGTAACGGTTGTAGATCTTAACAATCTACAAAAAACCAAGTCTCCAGATGTAATCCAAGCCTTACAAGGTCAGGTATCCGGGGTAATGATTCAAAGTAGCACCGGACAGCCGGGAGATGCTATCGAAATCCGCATCCGCGGTATTGGAACCATAGGTAATGTAGATCCACTATATATTGTCGATGGCGTTCCTACCAAAAATCTCACATTTTTGGATCCCGCCGACATTCAAAGCATGTCGGTATTAAAAGATGCTTCGGCCACTGCCATTTATGGTTCAAGAGCGGCAAATGGTGTGGTAATCTTTACCACCAAAAGGGGTAGCAAAGGGAAAAGTAATGTAGTGGTAGACTATTATACAGGCATCACCCGTCCTTCTCGCTTGCCGAAAATGCTCAATGCCGAACAATATTTAACCGTAAAAGATATAGCTTGGCACAATACCGCCGGAAATGATCCTGCAGCTACCAGTCCTTATGCAGCATTAAAAGCATCAGGCAATTATGCTAATACCAACTGGCTAGATGAACTTTTCACTACCGGTACATCGAACAAACTGAACGTTTCGGCTAGTGGAGGCTCAGACAAAGTACAATACTACTTATCGGCAGGATACTATTATGCCAATGGTATCATTATAAAGAAAAACGACGCTTTCAAGCGTTTCAATATGCGCGCCAATATCAATGCTAACATAACCGATAGGTTAAGCGCAGGCGTCAATTTTCAGTTGATCAATGCTACACAAGATAAACTTTCATCCAGTGGCGATGCACCCGGTATCATCAGGCATGCTTTATTACGTCCACCGGTAATTTCTGTATATAAAGACCCATCTGATCCTACATATAAAGCATCAGATCCTTTTACCGATTTGCCTTTCTATGCACAAAATCTGGCTGCCAACGGTGGACGTTGGAATGGTGCGCAAAACTATTTTGAATTTACAGCCAACCCTATTGCTTTAGTACATTATACCGACAATAAACTCAAAAACTTTAGAAACTTCGGAAATGCATATCTGGAATACAGTTTTCTGCCTGACAAATCATTAAAACTGCGTTCTAGCTATGGCGGAGACATTATCTTCTTCCATAACAAAGCCTTCTATCCCAACTTCGGTGATGATGATGGGGGTGGCGGTCAATATGCCGGTATGGGACGTCAGAACAGACCTAACAGCTTGGTAGAATTAAGAAGTCAGGTAAGTACATTGGTTATCAGTAACACTTTAAACTATCAGAAACTACTACAAGACAGACACAGCTTGAATGTGCTGCTAGGTCACGAATACATCAAAAACAAAGAAGACAATTTAAGTGGTAGCAGAATCGACTTTGATAAGGATGATCCGGCATTCAGATTCTTAGACTACGGTAATACTACCACCGGCCTCTGGAACGGTGGTACACAACCCAATAACTGGGCGTTGATGTCTTTCTTTGCTTCGGCCAACTATGGTCTCGATAACAAATATTACCTGAACGGAACACTACGTGCTGATGGTTCTTCTAAGTTCGGACCTAACAATAAATGGGCGTTTTTCCCGTCTATTGCAGCAGCATGGGTAGTTTCGAGAGAAGACTTTATGCAATCTGCTAACTGGATCAACAACCTAAAGTTAAGAGCAAGCTGGGGTGTATCCGGCAATCAGGAAATTCCGAATGATGCTTACCAAACCGTAGTATCACAAGTGGGTGGAGTTGTCAATATCATCCGCTACGGCAACCCCGACTTGAAATGGGAAGCTACCAAGCAAACCGATATCGGTTTCGACTTAGACATCTTTAACAACCGACTCTTCATTTCAGCCGACTACTATCACAAACGTACTGAAGACATTTTGTTGGCAGTCCCGTTGCCGGCCGTATCAGTAGGTGTAATTCAGCCTACTTATGTAAATGCAGGAGTAGTCACTAACAAAGGTTTTGAAGCTGCCATATTATATCGCAGTAATAGACAGCATGCATTTAGATACGAAATAGGTGCCAATGTTACCACACAAAAGAATATCGTAAATAAACTTTACGAATTTGTACCCAATATTATCGACAATAACAGCAGAACCATTACATTACCCGGTTATGCAATTAACTCCTACTACGGACTGGAGTTTGTAGGTATCTATCAAAATCAAAGCGAAATCGACAACTATTTATTCAGCAACACCAACGGTGCTAAACCAGGCGACATCAAATTCAGAGATGTAAACAATGACGGACAAATCGACGATAACGACCGTGTGGTGCTGGGTAACAATATTCCTAAGCTGTTCTACGGTTTCAATTTCAATGCATCGTACAAAAACTTCGATCTTTCGTTCCTATTCCAAGGTGTACAAGGGGTGCATAGATACAATGATTTGAAACAAATATTGAACTATGACACACGTCCGTTCAACTCCACAACAGCTGTGCTGGATTCTTGGAACGGCGAAGGTTCCACTAATACTACGCCAAGATTGACCTTTAATGATAACGGGGGTAGCAAAATCTCCAGCATCTTTGTAGAAAACGCTTCTTATCTGCGTTTGAAAAACATAGAACTGGGCTATACTTTCAGCATCCATAAACTTAATCTCAATAAGTGCCGTGTGTATCTCTCTGGACAAAATCTGCTCACCTTCACAAAATATAGTGGTCTGGACCCTGAATCTACTTTATTAAAAGATCAGGGGACCTATCCGCAATTGAAAGGATTTATTCTTGGAGCTAGATTCAATTTCTAACAATTCAAACTAACAGCAATGAAAAGAAGTTACATATATATAGGCATTATCACCTGCATGCTTACAACAAGTTGCAAAAAGCAACTTACATCAGAATCTATAGGTCTTCTAACACAGGAACAAGCTAATACCACTCCCACACAAACAACTGTAGAAACGGCAGTAAGATCTTCGTATAAGATGCTGGCCAATACCTTAAACATTTTAGGAGAGTGGGATTGGGCCGGCGGCTTGGTATTTCAAAACGATATAGTGTTGTCCGATATCGCCTCCGACGATATGGAGAAAAAATGGGTATCAGATGGAGACCAACCTTGGATGGACGAGATCAACAACTTTACCTTCACAGCATCTAATGGTGGTCCAAACGGATTGTGGAAATACAACTATGAAGGCATCAAAAGGCTGAACATTGCCATCGGACATTTGACCAATCCTTCCATAGAACAAATAACAGGAATTTCCACCGCCAGAAAAAACCAATTATTAGGTGAGAGCTATTTCTTAAGAGCCTACTACTATTTCTCTCTAGTGATCAATTTTGGAGACGTTCCGTTAATTACCAAAACCGTGGAGTCTTATCAGGAGGCTTTTGATGTGGCCGTACGCGCTCCGAAAGAAGATGTATGGAATCAGATCAAAACCGACTTAGCTGCCGCCAAACCGTTATTGCCAAATACTAAATACAGCTCCGACACAGAACGGTGGCGCGTTTCTAAAGGTGCCGTCATTGCACTACAAGCGAAAGCAGCCCTATATACCCAACAATGGAACGATGTGATCACTTATGTGAAAGAATTGGAGGATACGCACTTCTATGATTTAAACACAAATTACTTCAGCAGTTTTAATACTGAGTTTACCGACAATGAAGTGATTTTTGCATACGATCACACATCCAACGAAATACCCCGAAACGGCAACGGATACTGTGCCGTAATTGGTTGGGGGTTCTTTGCGCCTAGTACAGATTTCTTAAACTCTTTCGAGCCTAACGATCCCAGAAAACTCTACACTGTAAACACCGTTACTCAAAATCCTAATAAGCTATTAGGTTCACTAGACGGTACCAACAAAGGCAACGATGATGCCCCCAACAACAAAATCTTAATTCGGTATGCCGATGTGTTGCTTTGGAAAGCCGAGGCATATTTGGAAACCGGCGACTATGCCAACGCTATAGCGTACATTAATAAAATTCGTCAAAGAGCACGTAACACCATTACGGCAGAAGGGAATTACGCTCCGGCCGGTACATTACCCGACCGTCCTAGTTCTACCGATAAAGCAACCGTTAAAAATTGGCTGATTGCAGAAAGACGTGCCGAACTGGGATTCGAAAATCATCGCTTCTACGATTTGAGAAGATGGGGTATTGCAAAACAAGTATTGAATGCATTAGGCAAAAACTTTCAGGATCATCACTATTTATATCCCATTCCGCAAAGCGAAATAGATGCATCCGCACAAACACTAAAACAAAACCCTAAATATTAGTTTCTACTCTACAAGATTCCCCAGTATAAGCCGAGCTTATGGCTCGGCATGGGTGAGTCTTATATCGAAACATCAACTTTAAATGCACNAATAAAAATCCTTATGAGCGACATCGCAAAGCGTTTTGCACAAAATCCGTTGTTAAAACCCTCGGATCTGCAACCCAGCATCGAAGGGATGAAAATTGCCTGTCTTTTAAATCCAGGTGTATTTACTTACGACAATAAAACCTGGATGCTGATTAGGGTAGCAGAGCGCCCTGTTCAAAAAGAGGATACCATCTCGTTTCCGATTCTAAAAGAAACCGGAACGATGGAGATCATCGAAATTAAAAAAGATGATCCGGAATTGATGGCCGATGATCCGCGAGTGATTCGATATAAAGGTTCTGATTATTTAACTACCCTCTCGCATTTGAGATTGGTATGCAGCGAAGATGGTGTGCATTTCTCACAACCCGAAAACTATCCTTTGTTATTAGGTTCTGGCAAATGGGAAACCTTCGGTATAGAAGACTGTAGAGTGAGCAAATTGGACGATACTTACTATCTCACTTACACCGCGGTTTCTGAAAATGGTGTGGCGGTGGGATTGCGTACCACAAAGAATTGGAAACAATTTGAACAAAAAGGATTGATTTTTCCGCCGCATAATAAAGACTGCGCCATATTCGAAGAGCGCATCAATAGAAAATACTATGCTTTTCATCGACCCAGCAGTGTAGAAATTGGCGGCAACTATATATGGTTAGCTTCTTCTCCAGATGGCATCCATTGGGGTCAACACCAATGCATCGTTAAAACACGCGAAGGCATGTGGGATTCGGCAAGAGTAGGTGCCGGTGCGGCTCCTATCAAGACTAAAGACGGATGGTTGGCCATTTATCATGGCGCCAATAAAGAACACGTGTATTGCCTCGGTGCTTTCTTATTGGATTTACACAACCCCGGAAAAGTATTGGCACGTACCGAAGAACCCATCATGATGCCCACCGAAGATTATGAACTGCATGGCTTTTTCGGAAAAGTGGTGTTTACCAACGGGCACATCGCTCACGACGATGAAGATACCATAACCGTTTACTATGGAGCTGCCGATGAGTTCATCTGCGGCGCTCGGTTTTCTATTCAAGAAATCTGCTCCTATTTAAAATGAGTTTATGAAAAAACTACTCAACGAAATCCGTTACTTCCGGTCGCAACCACATAATTTCAAAATACTGGTGCTGACCAATTTGGTATATGCTTTTGTACTGCCTGTTATAGACATTTTCGTGGCAGCTTACGTAATGCGCAGCTCCAACGATCCCACCAAAGTGGTGATTTATCAATTAACCATTTATACCGGCATTCCCCTTACGTTTCTATTAAACGGCTTTCTGTTGGCTCGCTTCAACATTCGAGGCCTGTATTCGATTGGAATGATGTTGAGTGCCGTGTCCATGATTATTATGATGTCATTGAAGGAACTCAATTTAGTGGGCATTGGTATGGCAGGACTCACCATGGGCATGTCTTTCGGTTTTTATTGGGCCAACCGAGATTTTTTGGCGTTATCAATCACCAGTGATGCAAATCGTAATTATTACTACGGACTTGAAACTTTTTTTTATACCATCATAGCTGTAGCGGTACCCGTAACCATTGGGTGGTTTTTGGAATCGAGAGGAACAGAGCATGCAGCTGTAAAATCAGGTTATCTTACCATTACTGTAGCCGTATTTATTGTTACACTATTAGCATCAATAGTATGCTTCAGAGGTAATTTCAAAAATCCTGAGCAGAAAAAATTTATTTACTTCAAGTTTCATCCGCTATGGAACCGGTTACTGGTGCTGGCTGCACTAAAAGGCTTGGCTCAGGGTTTTCTAGTAACGGCACCGGCCATGCTTATTATGTTGTTAGTAGGTAAAGAAGGGGCATTGGGAACAGCACAATCCATAGGCGCCATACTTTCGGCCATTATAATGTACATAGTAGGTCGTATATCGAAGCCTGAAGATCGTGTCAAAATTTTTGCTTTGGGATTGTCATTATTTGCTTTGGGTGCAATTGTAAACGGTGCATTGTTTAATCAAACAGGTGTAGTGATATTTATCTTAGTGCTGCTAATTGCAAAACCGTTGATGGATTTGGCTTACTTCCCTATTCAATTTAAGGTAATCGATATAGTCTCAAAAATTGAGAACAGAAGCGAGTTTGCCTATATACTCAACCATGAAGCCGGATTGTATGTTGGGCGCTTTACCGGGGCTTTTACCTTTTTACTACTGGCCTACATGGTATCGAATGAAGTAGCTTTGCGTTATGCCATTATCATTATTGCCATGTTGCAATTACTATCTATTGTGGTAGCAAAGCAAATTATAAAACAGGGTAACGAACTGGGAAAAACAACAGAGACACTTTAAAACAAACAATAACTAAAAGTGTCTATTACTTCAAAAATAAAACTAAAGTCATGAAGGTGAGAACGATTTGCTTGATATGGATATGCCTGACATGGGCTACCATCAATAAAGCTCAAGTGATNCAACAGTCACTGCCAAAAATTGATTCAATGCCCGATTGCCCACAGCCTTTCGGCATCATCGATTTCCGGCAACTGGCCAAAGATTTCGATAAAAAAGTATACGATTTTAATGCCACTGGCGATTACTGGCCTTTGGTATGGTGGGATAGTAGTGGTAAAAATTTCAACCAACCTGTTGTAGGTATCTATACCGCTATCGGTGATGCCCGTCAGGGGACCAACAACAGAGGCATGTTCCATGAATCTCTGGGCAGCATGGGCGCTATATTGGGCGCTTCACTGGTTGGTATTGATAAAAGCAAGCAAACCTACAACTATGTGGCCATGCTGAAAAACTACTTCAACCGCGAAACAGGTTGGAACATCATGATGAATAACACCTGCCCCGAAGTAGCGTTGTTGGGTGGCGGATATGGTCGCGACTGGTGGTACGATGTTTATCCCAATCTGCTTTTTTATGCTATTTACGATCTATACCCCAACGAAAAAGATTTCGACTGGATAGCCCGTACCATTGCTGACCAGTTCTATCGGGCCGACTCAGTATTGAAAGGCAACTACAATTATACTTATTTCAATTACGGAACCCTGCAACCCCATACTACAGAAATCTGCATACAGCCCGATGCAGCGGCTGGTCATGCTTGGGTGTTGTATATGGCGTATAAAAAATTCGGCGATGAAAAATATCTGAAAGGTGCACTCAGTGCTTTAAAAGCGTTGCAGGCCGTAAAAGAAAACCCGAATTACGAAGTTTTGATGCCGTTCGGAGCCTATATTGCTGCCCGCATCAATGCCGAACAACATCAGCAATTCGATACCCGCAAGTTCGTGGAGTGGAGCTTCGACGGTACCGCTGTTTGCCGCGAAGGCTGGGGTGCCTTGCACGGCCGTTGGAACGGTATCGATATTTCAGGGACTTTCGGCAGCACTGTGGATAGAGGCGGCTATGCATTTTTAATGAACACTTACGATGCCGCCTGGCCCTTAGTACCGATGGTGCGTTACGATGTCTCTTATGCCAAAGCCATCGGCAAATGGATGCTCAATGCCGCCAATGCCGCCAAGCTGTTTTATCCGCAGTACATGCCCAAAGCATTTCAAGCATTGCCGCACAAAGCCGANGTTACCAAAGGCGTGATTGCTTACGAAGGTATCATTCGCAAATCNTCNTATCCCGAATACGCCGATAAGCCCGGTCCTTTAGCGCAAGGCGATGGCCCGCTTTGGGTGCCCGACAAAAACCCTGATGTATCGCAATTTAGCGTGTACGGCAGCAGTCACGTAGGAATTTTCGGCAGTATTATACGCCGCACCAATGTAGAAGGTATTTTGGAATTAGACTTATTGGCTACCGATTTCTTCCGCGACAAAGCTTATCCTTCGTACCTGTATTACAATTCACATTCGAAAGCCAAGAAGGTGCAAATCCACAATGCCGGCACACATAAAATCGATTTGTACGATTGCGTATCGGGTCAATTCATTGCCCGAAATATCAAAGGCAAAAAGAAAATCAGTATACCCGCTAAGGAAGCGATGGTATTGGTACAAGTGCCTTCCGGCGCCTCCATTACCAAGCAGAATGGAAAGCTATATGCCGATGGAATAGTCATCAACTATAACGCCTCCAGATAAGACGTGTAACATACCATCCAAATGCCGCGTATGAATTAGACCTTCATCGCGGCGTTTTTATTCCTGCGACTACTTGGGTATTNATACATTCCCATTTGAGGGTACATATACTAAGAAACACATTTATCAATATAAAATATTATAAAAAACCATTAGATGAAACCATTTCTGATGGTTTATATCCGACTGAATTTTAAAGATTTTGGATACAGATTCGGAACAAAGGCACCTATATAAAAACAAAACCTCTTATATTCCTTACCTTTGCACTCATTTTTAGTAGAGTATGAGCGTAAAATACCATGAGTTCCAAGGGTTGAATTTACCCGAGATAGAGGAAGCAATCTTACAGAAATGGACAGAGCAGGAAGCCTTTGAAAAAAGCGTTTCCTTAAGAGAAGGGGCAACACCATTTGTTTTTTACGAAGGACCGCCCAGTGCTAATGGTATGCCAGGTATTCACCACGTAATTTCCCGAACTCTGAAAGACCTCGTATGCCGTTACAAAACCATGCGTGGTTATCAGGTAAAACGCAAAGGTGGATGGGATACGCACGGCCTGCCTGTAGAGTTGGGAGTGGAAAAAGAATTAGGCATTACCAAAGAAGATATTGGAAAGAAAATATCTGTAGAAGAATACAACAAAAAATGCCGCGAGGCAGTATTGCGTTTACAAAAATCAGTGGGACGACCTTACCCGCAAAATGGGATACTGGGTGGATTTGAACGACCCTTACATCACTTTTACCAATGAATACATCGAAACGCTATGGTATTTATTAAAACAACTATTTAATAAAGGATTACTTTACAAAAGTGTAAGTATTCAACCTTATTCTCCGGCAGCCGGAACAGGGTTAAGCTCGCACGAGCTGAATCAGCCCGGTACTTACAAAGATGTTAAAGACACCAGTGCTACAGTGCTCTTTAAGGCCATCAAAGATGGCGTGTTGAAAGAGTTTGAAGAAGATATCTACTTCATGGCCTGGACCACTACCCCTTGGACATTGCCTTCCAATTTGGGGTTGACCGTAGGTGCCGATATCGAGTACAGCTTGGTAGCCTCTTTCAATCCTTATACACAAGAGCGCCAAAATGTAATTCTAGCTACAGCGCTGCTCCACAAATACTTCAAACCCGAAGGAAAAGACGGCAATTTTGAAGCTTATCAAAAAGAAGATAAAATTATTCCCTGGAAAGTACTGGCAACCTTCAAAGGTAAGGACTTAGAAGGCCTGCGTTACGAACAACTCATGCCTTTTGAGGCTAATAACTTGGAAGCTATTCGCGCTATTACTCCTGATGCAGATCCCTTCAAAGTAGTAATAGGCGACTTCGTAACAACCGAAGACGGTACCGGTATTGTACACACAGCTCCAGCATTTGGTGCCGACGACTACAAAGTAGGACAGAAAAATAATCTAGGTATTATTACGCTCGTAGACCGCGAAGGAAAGTTTATTGACGGTGTAGGTGAGTACAGTGGCCGCTTTGTTAAGAACTATAAAGACGATCCGAACTACGTAGACGTAAATGTAGACATATCGGTAGATCTGAAACTAAAAGGTCGTGCCTTTAAAGTAGAAAAATACGAGCACAGCTATCCACATTGCTGGCGTACCGATAAACCTATTTTGTACTATCCTCTAGATGCTTGGTTTATTAGAACCACAGCACTTAGGGATAAAATGGTAGAACTAAACAAAACCATCCACTGGAAACCCAAATCTACAGGGGAAGGCCGTTTTGGCAACTGGTTGGAAAANATGGTGGATTGGAACCTAAGTCGCAGCCGTTTCTGGGGAACCCCGCTGCCCGTATGGCGTACTGAAGATGGTGAAGAAGCAAAATGCATCGGCTCCATAGAAGAGCTGAACGCAGAAATTAAAAAAGCTGCAGAAGTATTAGGGGGAGATACCAATAAAAAATTCCTTGAAGAAGGCCTTAAAGACCTACATAAACCCTATGTAGACGAAATTATACTGGTAAGCGACTCCGGCAAACCTATGCGCCGCGAACCGGACCTGATAGATGTTTGGTTTGATAGCGGAGCGATGCCCTATGCACAATGGGGACTCAATTACGAAAAGCTTAGGGCAGGAGATCCACAGCCTTTCAATCATCCTTTCGAAAACAACTTCCCTGCAGACTTTATCTGTGAGGGAGTAGACCAAACCAGAGGATGGTTCTACACATTGCATGCTATTGCATCGCTGCTGTATGGCAGTGTAGCATTCAAAACCGTCGTGAGCAACGGCTTGGTGCTGGATAAGAACGGCAATAAAATGAGTAAACGTCTGGGCAATGTGGTAGACCCCTTCGATACCATTGAAAAATTTGGCGCAGATGCTACGCGCTGGTATCTTATCACCAATGCATCCCCTTGGGATAATCTAAAATTTGATATCAACGGCATCAAGGAAGTACAGCGTAAATTCTTCGGCACTTTATACAATACTTATCAGTTCTTCGCTTTATATGCCAATGTAGACGGCTTTACCTTTAAAGAGCCTTATATGCCGTTAAACGAGCGCCCGGAAATCGACCGCTGGATTATTTCCTCGCTACATTCGCTCGTTCAAAACGTAACACAGGCGATGGACAATTACGAGCCCACACAGGCGGGTAGGTTGATTGAAGATTTTGTGGATGAACAGCTAAGCAACTGGTATGTGCGCCTGTGCCGGCGTCGTTTCTGGAAAGGAGAGTACGAAGCTGATAAAATTTCAGCTTATCAGACGTTGTATGAATGTCTGGAAACTGTAGCTACCTTGATGGCTCCTATCGCACCATTCTTCAGTGATGCTATTTACCAGAACCTCAATGAGGTTACCGGCCGTCATCCTCACCAATCGGTGCACCATGCGCTCTTCCCTACTGCCAATACCGCGTTCATTGATAAAGAATTAGAGGAAAGAATGCAACTGGCACAGGATGCCAGCTCACTCATTTTGTCGCTAAGAAAGAAAGTCAACATCAAGGTGCGTCAGCCTTTACAGAAAGCGCTCATTCCGGTACTTAATCCGGCAATGAAAACACAGCTGGAAAAGGTAGAAGACTTGATAAAATCCGAAGTAAACGTTAAAGAAATAGCGTATTTAACCGAAACCGACGGATTCATAAAGAAAAGAATTAAACCTAATTTTGTATTATTAGGTAAGAAACTTGGGCCTAAAATGAAAGCGGTTTCCGCGGCCCTAGCCCAATTCACCCAAGAAGATATCAACCAATTAGAACGAAATGGTGTTTATACCTTACATTTGGAAGGTGAGGCGATTGATATCAAATTAGAGGAAACGGAAATCACCAGTGAGGATATTCCGGGATGGACCGTATCCTCCAAGGGCGCTCTAACGGTTGCATTGGATATCACCATCACCCCCGAGCTACAACAAGAGGGTGATGCAAGGGAATTCATTAACCGTATTCAGAAGATACGCAAAGACAAAGGATTTGAGCTGACAGATAAAATAGAAGTGATTGTTGACGCAAATGAAGCACTAAAAAGTTCTTTAAACAGGTTTAAAGACTATATTTGCGCGGAAATATTGGCTGAAAATATTAATTTCCAGCCAATTTCGGGAAATGATGGTATAGAAATTGATGTGAATGATAACATTTTACAAACGATTGTTTCTAAAAAAGGGTAAACTACATGGCTACAAAAAAAAGTACACCGGCAAAAAAAGCAACGCCGGCCAAAAAGCAGAAAAAAACTGTCGCTAAAACCACAGTAAAAGCAGTTGCTAAGAAAACAGCAACTAAGAAAAGTACTGCTACAAAAGCGGCAGCTAAGAAGAAAACAGCTCCAGCAAAAACAAAAACTGCTGCAGCTAAGAAAACTGCAGCGAAAGCGAACTCCGGACAAAAAAAGCAGCAACTAAAAAACAAACAACAGTAAAAAGTACTGCTGCAAAAGCCAAAGCTGCNCCNCAAAAAACAGCAACTAAAAAAAGCAGAACCCAAACAAGCAGTAAAAGCTGCCGGTAGCCAATCAAAAACCCAACAAAAAACTAGCCCTAAAAAAGAACAATCTACCCCAACACCGGTAGTACCGAAACTTTCTACCAAAAGCTCGGTTAAATACCAACCGGAGTTTACAAAAAGTATTTTAGACACCCCTAAAGATGAACCAGTGAAACCAGTAAGTGAGATATTCAGATGCGGAATTGCAAGAGTTTAAGGAAATTATTTTGAAAAAATTAGATGCGGCCAAAAAAGAGCTGGCTTATTTACAGGGGCTAATCACACGCCGTGACGAAGGAGGAGACATGGATGAAGGTCGTTATATGACTATGGAAGATGGTAGTGTAAGTATGGAACGCGAGCAGCTGAGCCAATTAGCCAGCCGCCAAATTCAGTTTATCGACCATTTGGAAAAAGCCTTAATGCGTGTAGAAAACAAAACCTACGGTATCTGTCGGGTTACAGGAAATCTTATCGACAAAGCCCGTTTGCGTGCCGTACCTCATGCCACATTGAGTATTGAGGCAAAATCAATGCTTAACAATAACAAATAAACGGTCTTAACAGTAAAATACATTCATTGCATAAAAGCGAAGCATAAACGCTTCGCTTTTATTGCTTTATATATTACAAACCGGGGATAAGCTCCTATAATCCGCAGGTAAATAAAGCATAATTGTCATGACCATCTCATTTCAATACAATAAAAAGCAGGTAATTCAAGCGCTACGCTACCATTTCATAGCTAAGAAGGAAATTCGGATTATGATTATCATGGTAAATGTATTTGCCATTGCCTCGCTTATCTGGTATATGATGGGCAAGATCACTCCAGTGGCTTTTCTTACCTATTCCCTATTATGGATTGTATTGATGATTGCCATATGGTTTGTACTACCGGGCTTTGTATATCGCAAGGCGGAAACTTTTAAGCATGGCTTTTCTATGCATTTTAATGAGGATGATTTTACATTAGAGCACGAAACAGGCTCAAGAAGCTGGCCTTATACGGCGCTACATTCCTTCCGCGAAACGCCCCATTTTTTCCATCTTTATTTTGACACACGTTCATTTCTACTGATTCCCAAAGACGCCTTTGTCACCAACGAGCAAATGCTACAGTTACATAACCTCTTGAAAGCAAAAGTGGGATAATAATAGGCGAATCAAATGCGCTTTTTCATTAATACGTGTGGGATAGATACTTTTTCAAATGGCTCACTGCAGGGTCTATAGCCCATTTTTTCATAAAATCCTACTGCGCTGGCTCGAGCATCCATAGCAATTTCGCTGTAACCAGAATCGCGCGCAATTGTCTCTGCAAATTCTATTAAAGCGCGGCCAATACCTTTTCCCTGCAATTGACTTCGAACGGCCATTTGCCGCAATATGGCAGAACCTTCCTGTCCTCTTACCAGTATGCAGCATCCAAGCAGTTCATCATCGTCAAAAGCTCCAATCAGAATATGATCTTTATCGGCCTGAATGTCCTGTTCATTCAGCGTCATGCCCAGCGGTTTGCGCAAGATTTCATTGCGCAGTTCCACCATCTTCCAATATTCCTTGGAGTCGTAATCAATGATTTTTAGGGCCATAGTGGTAATTTTATGGTCCGATATATTGTATGATAAACTGAAAAATACCAAATTTTATTGGCAGCGTAACATTTTTACATTTTTTTTTGTTTCTGGTAGTTATTTAGTCAAAAACTCTATTTTTGCACTCAACAATAAAAACAATCAGATATGTCAGACATTGCAACAAGAGTTAAAAAAATCATCGTTGACAAATTAGGTGTTGACGAAGCAGAAGTAACTAACGAAGCGTCTTTTACCAATGACCTGGGCGCTGATTCTTTAGATACTGTTGAACTGATTATGGAATTTGAAAAAGAGTTTAATATTTCTATTCCCGACGAACAGGCTGAAACCATCACCACTGTTGGACAGGCTGTTTCATATTTAGAAGAACACGCTAAATAAAAATTTGAACAAAAAAGCTTATCTGTCACTCATCCGATANAGTTTGACAGAAATTAGCGAACTTTATATCCGCCTTTGCAAGTGGTATACCCTCACAAAGGCGGTTTTTCTTAACGTTGAGCTGCACGGCTTATGGAATTAAAAAGGGTAGTAGTTACTGGAATGGGCGCGTTAACACCGCTCGGCAATACGATAGATGAATATTGGAACGGCCTGATAAACGGAGTTTCTGGCGCTGCCCCTATTACATTGTTTGATGCATCAAAATTCAGAACCCGGTTTGCCTGTGAGGTAAAAAAATTTTGAACCCACAGATTATCTGGATAAAAAGGAAGCGAGAAAGCTCGATCGTTTTTCTCAGTTTGCCCTCGTAGCCAGCGACCAGGCTATGAAAGATGCCGGTCTTAGTAAAGACACCATTAACCCCGACAGAGTGGGTGTGGTTTTAGGAAGCGGAATTGGAGGGCTCATCACATTCCAAAACGAGGTAGCAGAATTCGCCAAGGGAGATGGTACGCCTAAATTCAACCCTTTCTTTATCCCTAAGATGATTCTGGATATTGCTGCCGGACACATCAGCATGAGACATAATTTAAGAGGCCCGAACTACGCCGTGGTAAGTGCCTGTGCCAGCAGCACCAACGCTATGATTGATGCCTTAACCCTGATTCGTTTAGGCAAGGCCGATATTATTCTCACCGGAGGTAGCGAAGCCGTTATCAGCGAAGCAGGCGTGGGCGGATTCAACGCCATGAAAGCCATGAGCGAACGCAACGATGATCCCGCTACAGCCAGCAGACCTTATGACAAAGACAGAGATGGCTTTGTAATGGGTGAAGCTGCCGGTGTATTGGTATTGGAAGAATTAGAACACGCACTGGCACGTGGCGCCAAAATTTATTGTGAAATAGTGGGTGGCGGAGCCACAGCCGATGCTTATCATATTACAGCTCCTCATCCCGAAGGATTAGGAGCGAAAAACGTTATGCTTGCAGCATTGAAAGATGCAGGGCTCGACGTTACTGCAGTAGATTATATCAATACCCACGGTACATCCACCCCGCTGGGTGATATTGCCGAAGTAAAAGCTATTCTGGACGTATTTGGAGAACACGCTTATAAGCTCAATATTAGTTCCACTAAAAGTATGACAGGCCATTGCCTAGGTGCCGCAGGAGTTATTGAAGCTATAGCCTGCATCAAAAGTGTAGTCCACGATATCGTTCCGCCTACCATCAATCACTTTACTGATGATCCGGAACTAGACCCCAATCTTAACTTTACATTCAATAAAGCACAGGAAAGAGTGGTAAATGTGGCACTCAGTAACACTTTTGGTTTCGGAGGGCACAACGCTTGCATCATTGTAAAGAAATACAAATAAGTTAGTGAGTTTCATTAGGAATTTATTTGTAAAAAAGTCAGACGCCTCTTTCATTAAGGAGTTAAAGAACATCTTGGGATTCACTCCTAAGAACTACTCTTTATATAAAACCGCCCTTACCCATCGTTCCGTTAGCGAAAATGTAGATGAGAATAACGAGCGATTGGAATATTTGGGCGATGCCATTCTGGGCGCTATTACGGCTGATTATCTTTTTCGCCGCTACCCGTATCATGGTGAAGGATTTTTAACCGAGATGCGCAGCAAAATGGTGAACCGCCAACAACTCAATGATATAGCGGTACGCATGGGGCTGAAAAAAATTACTAAATACAATAAGGCCGACCACTGCCTGAAAACCAGCCATATCTTTGGTAATACCCTAGAAGCACTGGTCGGCGCTATCTATCTGGACTATGGATATGAGCGCACCCGTCGCTGGGTGCAGGATTATATCATCACGCCACATATGTTTATGGATGAGCTCGAAAATCTCGAAATCAACCATAAAAACAAGCTCTACGGCTGGGCCAATAAAAATGGAAAAGCACTGGAATTTGTCACCGTTGACGAAAAAGTGGAGAACGGTCGCCGTTTGTTTACGGTAGCCGCCGTGGTAGATGGCGAAAGTATCGCCCAGGCTACAGCTTTTAATAAAAAAGATGCTTCGCAAATTGCAGCCAATAAGGCTATCGAGATTTTAGGTCTTAACAATCAGTAGTCTCCTTTCTTTTTTATTTACCTTTAAGGTATGTCTATACTTTCCGTGCCTGTATATATGGATTACAGTGCTACTACACCTTGTGATGAGCGTGTGGTTGACNCTATGTTGCCTTATTTTACCCGGTTCTTTGGCAATACAGCCAGCCGTATTCATAGTTACGGATGGCAGGCCGAAGCCGCAGTAGAATTGGCCCGCGAGCAAGTAGCCCAAATTATTCATGCNNNGCCTAAAGAAATTGTTTTTACCTCAGGGGCTACAGAAGCTTGCAACTTAGCCCTCCGCGGAGTAGTGGAGTTATATGCCGTAAAAGGCAATCATATCATCACCACAAAGACCGAACATAAAGCCGTTCTGGACACCTGCAAAGCTCTTGAAAAAAAAGGAGCAATTATTACTTATCTGGATGTAGATGCCAACGGGCTTATCGATTTAACTGCACTAGAGCAAAGCATCACACCCTCTACCATTTTAGTGAGCATTATGCTAGCCAATAACGAAACCGGTGTGGTACAAAACGTTGCCGAAATTGGAAAAATTTGCAAACAACATAAAGTACTATTCTTTTGCGATGCTACTCAGGCGGTAGGTAAAATACCCATAGATGTTCTTGCCTCGGAAATAGACTTACTGGCCTTTAGTTCGCACAAAATCTATGGTCCTAAAGGGGTAGGCGCATTATATATCCGAAGCCGTAATCCACGTGTAAAAATCGCACCGCAGATAACTGGTGGAGGCCACGAAAACAATCTGCGCAGTGGCACCTTAAATGTTACCGGCATTGTGGGATTTGGAAAAGCCTGTAGCATCTGTATGGAGGAGTTGTCCACAGAACAAGAGCGATTAACACGACTGCGCGATCGTTTGAAAGACGGTCTATTGCAAATACCCAACACTACTTTAAACGGGCATCCCAGTCAGCGACTACCGAACGTGCTGAACATCTCTTTCCCTCCTTTGAACAGCGGATTATTACTTTCTGCATTAAATAAAAGTATTGCGCTTTCTTCGGGCTCAGCCTGTACCAGCGGTAGTCTGGATCCATCCTATGTTTTATCCGCCATGGGCATTGACGATACGCATGCACGCGCAGCTCTGCGGTTTAGCATTGGGCGATTCACTACCGAAGAAGAGATAGACTTTGCCATTCGTGAAGTAAACGAAAAAGTCACACAACTCAGAAACGAGGGTATGTTCATCGGTTAATGCAATAATTCCGTTAAAAGCATTGCCGAATTGGGTATTATCCCACTCGTTCCCTCCCAACTTACATCAATTTCTGTTACCTTCGTTCTTATCTATTATTCGTCCTTATCTAAAAAACAATGTACTATGAGCCAGGTTTGGAAAGAATACCAAGAAAAAAATAAAGACAGATTTCTGGAAGAAATGCTGGAGCTGCTACGCATCCCTTCAGTAAGTGCCAGAAGCGAACATAAGAGTGATATGATCAAATGCGCCGAAGCTATAAAAGACGCCTTACTGGCCAGCGGCTGCGATAAAGCCCAAGTAATGGAAACCGGCGGTCATCCGGTGGTGTACGGCGAAAAAATTATCGATCCCAATAAGCCTACCGTACTGGTATACGGACATTACGACGTACAACCTGTAGAACCGCTAGAACTGTGGCACACCCCTCCATTTCAACCCACTATTATCGATGGCAAAATATATGCTCGTGGCAGTGCTGATGACAAAGGACAGTTTTACATGCACCTAAAGGCACTGGAAACTATGGTAAATACCAACACCATGTGCACTAATATTAAATTCATCATCGAGGGTGAAGAAGAAGTGGGCTCTCCCCAACCTGGCAAAATTTGTTGCGGCCAACAAGGATCTCTTGAAGGCCGATGTGATCCTCATCAGTGATAGTGCTTTATTGAGCATGGACACTCCATCCCTCGATACGGGAGTACGCGGATTAAGTTATATAGAAGTAGAAGTAACCTCAGCAGCTCGCGATTTGCACAGTGGCTCTTACGGTGGCGCAGTAGCAAACCCCATTGTTGTGCTTTCTAAAATGATTGCCAGCTGCCACGACGAAAACAATCATATTACCATACCCGGGTTTTATGATGATGTGGTTACTGTATCGGATGAAGAACGTGCATTGATTAACAAAGCGCCCTTTGATGAAGAAGAGTACAAGAAAGAAATCGGCATTAAAGAACTATGGGGAGAAAAAGGTTATACCACTTATGAAAGAACGGGTATCAGACCCACACTGGAATTGAACGGTATATGGGGTGGTTATACAGGAGAGGGTTCTAAAACTGTTCTACCTGCTAAAGCCACTGCTAAAATCTCTGCGCGACTGGTACCTAATCAAAGCAGCGAAAAAATTACTCAATTGTTGTTAGATTACTTCAGAAAAATAGCCCCGTCCTGTGTTACCGTAAATGCTTTTGAACATCATGGCGGCGAAGCTTATAATACACCTATAGACAGTAAGGGATACCAGGCAGCCAGTAAAGCACTCGAGACAACTTTCGGGAAAACACCAATTCCCGTAAGAGGAGGAGGCAGCATTCCTATCTGTCATACCCTCGAGAAAGAATTAGGCACTCAGATTATTTTCATGGGCTTTGGTCTGGATAACGACGGACTACACAGTCCCAACGAAAAATATAATGTTGAAAACTATTTTAAGGGTATTGAAACGATACCTTATTTCCACAAATACTTTGCAAAATAAAAGAAAGCCGGTACAGTTGTACCGGCTTTTATATTTCAAAATATTTACTTTTTATCAGCTATTTTGGCAACTCCGGACGACGCATGCGATAGGGAGTTCCGGTTAGTGTCTTCAGAAAAGCCACTAGCTGTGCTTTTTCCTCTTTTGTCAAATCCAGTTTTTTTGATCAATCTGTCTGTTTTAGGAAATAGCGGATCATTTTTTTGCTCTTTCGTTTTTGGAGGTTGTGGCATTCCGCTGTTATACATATTTACAATTCCTTCCAGATTATCAAATAAACCATTATGCATCCAGGGACGCGTTCTTTCCAGTTCGCGCAAAGAGGGAGTGCGAAAACGACCCACGTCTTCCGGATTTTTAGTAACATTATATCGCCCTAAATCCTCATACTTCCTTTTGTAATAAGTAAGGCCTATATTATGAAAAGAGGTATCTGTGAGATAAGGACCGCTATGACAGTTCATACAACGCGCCTTAGTGCGGAACAAATGTAGCCCCACTACTTCATCATCAGTAAATACATGATATTCTCCACTCAGGAAACGATCGTAGCGTGTAGCCCTGCTCTTGATGATTTTCTGAAATGCGGCAAGTGCAGTAGATATTTTATCAAAATCGATTTCAGGAGTACCGTATGCTTTTTCAAATAAATCTCTGTACCCTTGAATCTTTGAAAGCTTCTCGCTCAACAGAGGCACTTCCATATTCATTTCGTGATGCGCACTCAAAGGTTCTATCATCTGCGAAGCAAAATCATTCGCCCTACCATCCCAGAACAATTTGGGATAGATATGTACATTTAAAAGGCTCATGGTATTGCGCTTGCCTTGCATATGATCATTACCCAGAGCCACTACTCTTCCGTCTTGCCAAGCCAGATCTGGATCATGACAGCTACTACAGGAAATCTGATTAGAGCCCGAAAGACGCGGATCGAAAAACAAAAACATTCCTAGGCGGGTCACAGGATCTTTATCAGCTTTAAACCACGAGGTGTCATCTTTGGGAATTACGCCTAACTCGCTCCAAATGGCTCCGGAATCAATATGAGGCTTAGGCCACTCGCTAATGGGCCTGCTGTACAAGCTTCTTATCGAATCTGCATAGCTTTTGAAAGTACGCGCAGCGTGGTTCGTGTATGAAAATGACATCATACCCAGCAGTACAATCACCCCTAAAGTCAAATAAATCTTACGCATGATTTGCAAAAATAAGTTTAAAACAGACAGCCCAAGGTAATATGGAAAATGTTATAGTATTTGCCAAGATACTGTGTATTCAATGCACTTGTGAGAGAAGTAGCACCGCGCAAATAAGCGATAGTTTTGGTACTCACTCGTTGTGCGTATTGTACCGCGGGCGTAATACGAATGCGAGAGGCAGTGAGAAATTCATATTCCTGATTCAGATAGCTATCTCTTGAGGCTGGAGGACGCGCCGATGAGACAGGCTGGTAGGTTCCATCACTATGCAGTGTTCCCGAACCACCTCCATATCCAACACCTAAAGACACCGTATACATATCTTTTCCTTTGATAAAGTTTCGAGAAGCATTCGCATCCGCTTCATATAAATTTAAATCCTGAATACGCAAGAAAGGATACAACGATGTTTTGTGATAGCGATTCATGTATTGAAATGATGCGTTCAATACCCACAAGGGATTGTCGTTTGCTACGCCCAGATATCCTTTATAGTTAATAGCACCTTTTGTAATTTGTCGATTCAATACTTCGTTCTGACCATGATAAATAATTATAGTACTGCCACCGGAGGTATTGCCTTTACTATATACGTTCTCCATATTGATAAGATCCTCATAGCCGGCCTTTAACTGTATTAGATGCAGATTTTTATTTTTTTGGATCTTCAGTACCCCTGTATATTCATAGCTATCTGCATCGTGCTCGGTAAAAACAATAGATGCTGTTGCCTTCTTACCATAATAACCGCTTCGCCTTGCATAAGAAAATTCATTCAACAGGCTCACTGTATTACTAAATCGGATATCCGCCTGAAGAGCCATACCGTGGGTATTATTGACAATAGGACGTCGCTCATCGGTAAGTCCGTCCTCGCCAAACAACTCCGTTCTTCCATAAAAATTACCGTAGTTCAAAAAAACGAGATATTGTTTATCCGTATTGCCATGTACCTCAAATTTCAAGCTTTCAATACGACGAACGTAATTATAACTAAGTCCTAGTTTAACAGCTTTAGATAATGTATAATTTACACCCGCAGCAACATCCATATTCAGTAATCTGTTGATATGCCGCAAATCTTTGAGCTTGGCATAATCAGCCACTTCATAAGATATGGCACCTCCCAATGTCAATCTCTGCGACACGGNAGCGCTTACACTNCCGGATAAGNTATACCCTTCCAGCTTTTTGGTACCGGCTGTAGAATCAGTATTGTCGTCAAAATTGAGAGGTGATGTATAAGGGTCGACCCATGCACTACCTTGCATGTTTTTACCTCTAAAATTCTGATAATCTACTGCACCATAGAAAATAACATTTCTATTGAGTCGATAAAATGACTCAGAACCGATATTGATTTTATAACTATTATCAGACTGATAATAGTTTTTGAATGCACCGTCCGCTTTTTCATAGGCTACATTGGCCACAGATACTTTGTCCACATCTACATATTGTAATCCCGATGGATTATGAGTTTGTAGCCAGGGATTATTATTTTTTATGTAATTGATATCATAAAAAGAAGTATCTGTGATTTGAGCAATAGATATGTTGGCGCAACCAAGTGTTGCGCCCAACATAAAACCGATTATCAGACGACTGAATTGCATTATTGGTTAATTAGTTCTCAAAGATGGCTTGCTACGCAAATGAAAATCTTTGGTAGAGTTATTAGTATCCATGTATATAATTATCGCCCCGTTTTTAATTGAAGCTTCGGCATCGATGCCGCTAGGATCAGTACTACCACCAACACCTTCCGTACCCAGTGCGTAATTATATACCAATTTACCAGCATTTTCCGCAATCGCTTCTGTAGCTTCTTTATCTACATTGCGGTAAATAGAATAACCCTGCCTGTTGACATGATATACATAGCCGGCATCAATATTGGACGTAAAACGTTTTACATTGTTTTCGTTATTTAATAGATATACTTCAACGCCGTCCAGCACCCAATCAAAAGGTACTTTTTTACCATTATAAGCAGAAAGCCATGCATTATAATTATGAGCAGCATCGGCTCCGAAAGCAGTAGGTGTTGTACCTTTGGTGGTAAAAAGAAATACACCCGGACTTGTTACGCTTATAGACCAAGCATTCCCTGTTCCGTATTTCACGGCCTTCAAATAATGATTGGTGGGAATAGAGGCCGCAGGGGCTACATAATAATTGGCATTATTATACTGTAAGATGTCATAAGTACAATAATATTCTGGATTATCAAAGTTGATGGATTTTGAATAAGTAATGGTATTATTCACCGCATTGTTCAATGCAATTACTATTTGTTTGCCCGGCTGTATGGTTACACTCTGCTGAAAATACCAGTAGCCTTGGGGTGCGGGAATCCATCCTTCTGACTCGTACGACAATTTCCCTGATTCATCGTAAAAACCGTTAGAAGCCTGACTATTGTAAGGAGCAATCATACCCAGGCATACATTCTCCAAAGTAGCTGGAGTAGTGGAATTATTATACAAAACGATATACTTATCAAACTCAAACGTTCCCGACCCGTCGTCCTTCAGCGTTCCTCCCACAAAAATCTCTTTTATTATTACCTGAGATAGTTGTGCCTCTATCAATGTAATTTTTGTGATATTATTTTTATCCCAATCTGAAGAAACGGTAATGTTAGCATCAGCATTACCGTTAAATATAGTTCTCTGTACACCGTCTGCTTGGGTATAAGAAGCAGAGGCCTGGTATACACCTGCCGGTACTACAAACTTAGCCAAACCACTTGCATCGGTAAGTGATTCAAATACGTTTGAAGAACCGGTTGCAGTTAACTTTACATTGACTCCGGCAACCGTAAAATTGTTCCCTGATGTATCAGTAAGCTGTACGGCAACTTCAAAAGTAGGATAGGTGATACTATCTTTTTTTCTACACGCTGCAAATACTAAAACGAACAAGCACGTCAGATAGATTACATTTTTCATGTTATATTGAATTTAGCTTTTTACTAATTAAACTTTAATCGCAAAGAAATACCGTAATAAAACCTGGGTATATAACTGCTTTCGAATAAACTAAGCTTAGTATCGGACCAGGTAGAACGTACCCGGCTCATATTGTTTAAAAAATTGATGGCATTAAATGATATAGATGCCAGTTCTCCTATTTCTTTAGTGATGCTAATATTGGCACTGTAATAGAACGACGTTCTATTAGGATTGAAATAGTAATTGGTGTTAGTCTTAATTACCATTTTTGCCAGTTCATTATATAATGTCGGATCGTTATCCTTCGCCCACAAAAACTTTTCGGCAAAAGGAATAGGTGTATTCATGTCATCCAGACTGATATAATACAGTGGATACACTCCAACAAAACGATCTCTTCCGTAGATATCAGTAAGCGNTTGTGAAGGCATATAAGCATCTCTACTATCCAATACAAACCCCCGACCTATATTTCCATATTCGCTCAGGTTTTGCGAGTAATTGTGCAAAGAACCTTCCAATCTTGCTGTAAGCACCATGCGTATGGATGGAATATGTGTTATGGTAGTTACATTAAGGTCTGCCTGTCTTTTTTTCTCTCCATTGGCTGATGATGCCCCTCCCACGAAAATGCCAATGTATTTGTACGGATTACCATCGGCCATATTTTGGGTAGTATTGGGCATATACATGCGCAATGTTTCATCGATATGCTTATAAGTGTAATAAGCTCCGTCTAATCTTAACGAAGTACGCAAGGATTTTATTTGCTTGAAATCGGCAATAAAGCTGATACTTTTCCTATCTATCGGATATCGGTTATTAAAAGGCATTGGATTGCTGTAGAACCGAGTAAACTCTCTATACGTCAGTGTTTCCGAAGGTAATGTACCGGTTCTATCTTTCACTGTTACAATACCGGTATACTTATCCACCGCATAAATCCTGTTGGCAATAGGAATGCTAGAATTTTCCAAATCGGACTGGTCTGTAAACTTATAGGTAAATGGTGTATAAATACCCACACTTTCGAATGTGTTTTTGGTTCTTCCTTGAGATGCCACAATAGTCAATGCCACACCTGCAATTTTCATCTCCACAGCAAGCTCACTTTGTACTGTGTACTGCCATTTTAAATCAGGATTAAATAGCCTTGTATATGGCACGGTATAATAAGCGTAAAAGGTCTCCCCTTCCGAAGTGGTACCTGGAGCAAAAGTCAGTATATCTCTATATCCTGGCACCTTATATAAAACATTGAACGAAGGCAGTTTTACCGATCTTCCCCATCCTGCACGAATACTCAAGTCGCTCACGGTTTTAGGCTGACGCTCCCAAAAAGTATAACGTAGGTTGGTGCGTGGCGACAGACTGCTCACAGTACCATACTCGGATCCTTTTACACTGGTAAAATCGGAACGCATACCTACTACCCATTGAAGATAAGCATGAGTGCCTGTTTTTATTTTTACTCTGTCTTCCGCATAAAAAGCGTAGTTATTAATAGCCGGCTCTTCATCATATCGATACTCTCTCCAGGTAGGAGCATAACGCATGTCGGCATAGTAATTACCTTTACCAAAATTTTTACTGCCCCGGTATTCACCACCAATCATCAGATTATTGGTAATGTTTTTAACGCGCTTTGCCCAATTAGCTTTAAGCACGGCGGAATAGTTCAGTGCCTTATTATCATCATAACTTATTTCATACCAATATCCCGGTGGAATCAGCAATATGTCTGCATTCGGGTTTTGGTCATAAGTCTGCCCTACGTGGTATCCTTCTTCCTTTGTTCGGATAGACACTTGTGATGAGGAAGCAGATTTATTCTGACTGGTTTCGGATAATTTGTTATTATAGTTTACTCCTACTGTTGCCTCCAGATTGGTGATCCATTTTTTATTCAATAACCATTTTCCCGAAATGTGGGTACGTAGCACATTATCCTTCGATTTAGAATAGGTATTTACAAATTTATCCGGATCGGCTTCGGTACTCATGCCCCCAAAACCTCCCGAGAATCCTACATTCAGCAATAAAGGTTTTCGGGCTTTATTAAAAGTGTTGGAATAATTAAGCGTCAAACTGTTCCTGTCGTAGGAGGTATATGGAGAAGCAATATTGGAAACCGATTTGGTATATTCCCAACTGGCATTTAACACGCCTCCTTTTTTACCAATGCTAAAACCTCTGCTAAGACCGATCTGCTTAGTATTGGGTTTGGAAGACATATCCAGTGTAAGCGGTGTAACACCTTTACGGGTATGGATTCTTACCATACCATTAGCCACGTCGCCATACTCTACGGAGGGCACGCCTGTAATTACCTCAATACTCTCAATATTGGTAGTACTAATATTACGTACATCTACGGCAGTAATACCCGGTAGCGCATTGGGTGATAAACGAACGCCATCTACCTCCACCCCGACACCAAAAGCCGGATTACCACTCTCGCTAAAACGACCATTCACATAAAGATTCTGAGGTCCTGAAGTAAGCGTAAGATCCCGGTTGGTTTTTCCTCCGGGTAGTAAGCTCATAGCATCTTGCACGCTCAACATTTGCAGTTGATCCAGTGCTTTACGGTCGATGGAATAGGTGGTTCCGTTTGCCTCATCACTTTGGATAGTAGCCGTAACCACTACATTCTCCAATGCCAGATCATCTTTGATCATGAAGAAAACCGTATCTACCNCTTCCCTCATGATGATTTCAGAGGAGAGTTTGACGTAATTGAGACTGGTAACTTGAACCACTATCTTACCTATGGGAACATTCTCGATGCGAAAGCGTCCCTCCTTATCGGCAATTGCCCACAAATCTGTTTCTGCTANCGTTATCGTGGCTCCGGGAATAGGATGCTGCTTCTGTTTATCCAGCACATATCCAGATAAAACATTTTGCCCTGATACTGCATCACTCCACAAAAAGCATATAGCCAATAACAGAATGGTATGAAAACGAGTTGTAATATTTTCGAGCACTATTTAATTTTTCAACGCGCAAAGTTACCCCGCCACGGTGAGCCGGTATTTACGAAATACGGAAAAATTTCCTCCAAAATATGTAACCNCTATCAAAATCAATACATTATACAAGTCGCNTTCCACCATTCACTTCATTAAATCCTTCGTAAATTTGTGCTTTTATCAACGCATAGAGTAATAGAGTAAAAACATTGAAGTGTATGGCAGAAGCCGAAAAATCGGAAAAACTTCGTTTAGATAAATATTTATGGTCCATTCGCCTGTTCAAAACCCGGCGACTGGCCACTGATGCGTGCAATGCTAACAAAGTGAAATATGAGGGAGAACCAGCTAAACCTGGTAAAAACGTACACCTTGGTGATATTTATGAAGTACGTACCGAAGGTCGTAAATGGGTAATTAAGGTTACCGGCCTATTGCACAATCGGTTAAAATATTCCGAAGCCATTAAATATTATGCCGACCTCACGCCTCCCGAAGAAATTGAAAAAGCCAAAGTACAGGCGGCTGCCTTTTTCAGTGGCAAACGCCTAAGCAAAATAGGGCGCCCCACAAAAAAAGACCGCCGAGATTTGGACAATTTTATGGGATGGGAATAGCAAAATTCCTGATGACAGCCCGTTTCCGTTTATCTTCGCAAACGTGACCAACAGGACTTTTGAAGAAGAGTATTGCAAATTTGATATTCCATGCACATCGATATCATTACCGTACAACCTGATTTACTGACCAGCCCGTTTTCGCACAGCATCATGAAACGTGCGCAGGACAAAGGCCTACTAACGGTTCAGGTACATCACTTACGTAAATGGGCTATTAACGAATATGGGCAAGTAGACGACTATCAGTATGGTGGTGGTGCCGGCATGGTAATGATGTGTGAGCCGCTGGCCAATGCCATTGAAGAACTTTCCACAGAGAGGAAGTTCGATGAAATCATCTACCTCACCCCTGATGGGAAAACATTGAATCAGAAAACCGCCAACATGCTTTCCCTGAAGCAAAACCTATTACTTATTTGTGGCCATTACAAAGGCATTGACGAACGTATTCGGGAAAAATATGTGACGCTGGAAATATCCATCGGAGATTATGTATTGAGTGGTGGAGAACTGGCTGCAGCCGTACTGGTGGATGCCATAGGCAGATTAATACCTGGTGTACTGGGCGATGAAACTTCGGCCCTTACNGATTCTTTTCAGGATAACTTATTAGCCCCTCCTGTATACACCCGTCCAGTAGAATGGAATGGTATGAAAGTGCCTGATGTACTCATGAGTGGCGATCATAAGAAAATCGAAGATTGGCGTTACGAGCAGGCGCTTCAACGTACTAAAGAAAGAAGACCGGATCTTCTAAGAGACCATTAAAAAAGCCACGGACAGACGATGCTCGCACCGATATCCGTGGCTGATATTTTTTTAAATACGGCCTATGATAATTTTCCAACCATCTTGGCAGGATCCACCCATTTATCAAATTCTTCAGCAGTAAGATATCCTAGTTTCACGGCCATCTCCTTAAGGGTAGTTCCTTCTTTATGTGCTTTCTGCGCAATCTCTGCAGCTTTATAGTAACCGATCTTAGTGTTTAAAGCAGTTACGAGCATCAGTGAATTATCCAGATGTTTTTTGATATTGGCTTCGATAGGAGCAATACCTACTGCACATTTATCGTTGAAGGACACGCATCCTTCACCTATCAACTTAGCGCTGTGTAAAAAGTTGTAAATCATCATCGGCTTGAACACATTTAGCTCAAAATGACCGGTGGCACCACCTACATTTATAGCTACATCATTACCCAACACCTGTGCCGCAATCATTGTTAACGCCTCACATTGAGTGGGATTCACTTTCCCCGGCATAATAGAAGAGCCGGGTTCATTGTCGGGAATAAAGATTTCCCCAATACCACTGCGCGGACCACTAGCCAGCATACGAATGTCGTTAGCAATCTTCATTAGGCTTACTGCAACGGTTTTTAGCGCGCCATGTGCTTCTACTATAGCATCGTGAGCAGCCAGAGCTTCAAATTTATTCTCGGCAGTTTTAAACGGCAGTTTGGTAAGTTTAGCAATTTCCGCAGCCACATTTTCAGCATATCCTTCGGGAGTATTGATACCTGTACCAACGGCAGTACCACCCAGCGCCAGCTCACTCAGGTGAGGCAATGTATTTTTAATAGCCTTTAGGCCATGATCCAGTTGCGATACATAGCCACTCAACTCCTGACCCAGGGTTAAAGGGGTAGCATCCATGAAATGCGTACGACCAATTTTCACCACCTTCATGTACTGCTTACTTTTTTTCTTTAGTGTATTACGCAGTTTCTCAATACCCGGAATGGTCACTTCCACCAGGATTTTATAAGCCGCAATGTGCATGGCCGTAGGAAAAGTATCATTACTGCTTTGACTTTTATTTACATCATCGTTAGGATGCAGTACTTTTTCTTTATCGGTAAGTTTACCACCGTTGAGTACATGCGCACGATTGGCAATCACCTCGTTTACATTCATATTGGACTGGGTACCACTACCGGTTTGCCATACTACCAGCGGGAACTCATTATCCAGCTTACCCTCCAGAATTTCATCACACACCTTGCTGATTAAAAGGTATTTATTCCGGGGAAGGACTTTGGCTTTATAGTTAGTAATAGCAGCTGCTTTCTTTAGATAAGCAAAGGCCCGGATAATTTCCTTAGGCATCAAATTGATGTCTCGAGCTATTTTAAAATTTTCAATTGAACGTTGAGTTTGCGCACCGTAATAGGCGTTGACAGGTACTTTCACCTCGCCCATCGTATCTTTTTCTATTCTGAAATCCATATTTTAAAAATTTATTTAAGATGATAACAAAGGTATTGTTTAAGATAATTCATAGTAAATAATTTTATTTATTACCTCCAAAATCATACTGCTCCCTCACTTCATTTTTGCAATATCATTGCAATAATTCCTCCTGAATCTGCAACAATGTTTAAATAATACTGCGCTCCACGTTTGCTACCCGCCTAAACCTTGCGGTAACTTTGCATGTTATAAAAGTAACAGGTTCTAATTATGGAAGACAATAATAAAATACAATGGAAAGTTGAGGGAATGGATTGTGCTACTTGCGCACTGACCATTAATAAATATCTTGATAAAGAAGGTGCCAAAGAAATAAAAGTCAATTTCGCCACAGGAGACGTGAGCTTCTCAATCAACCCTACTCAATCTGTCGAGCACATTTCCAAAGGGCTGGAAGATCTGGGATACAAGGTTGTGAATGAAGCCGCTCACTC
>Ga0065720_1002913_pt1 | contig 36660 bp, 30 predicted proteins | sample Thericmetagenome_FD_59107 | JGI IMG/M metagenome (GOLD analysis project Ga0065720, IMG submission 59107) | Thermophilic microbial communities from the Joint Bioenergy Institute, California, USA of rice/straw/compost enrichment - eDNA_2 v2... | ecosystem: Engineered > Solid waste > Grass >... | reverse complement strand
TCGGCCTGATCACCCCGCCGGTCGGCATGGCGCTATTCGTATTGCGCAGCATGAACGAGCAAGCCAGGATGACCGACATCGTCTATGGGGCGATGCCTTTCGTAGGCATCATCCTGGCCTTCCTGGCTTTCCTCTATGCCGTGCCCGACGTGGTGATGTGGCTGCCCAACCAGGCGCGCTGAGCGCGGCCACGGCGGCAGCGCGGTGCCTGGCCCGGCCTTACTGCGCGGCGGCCTCGCGTTCGGCCTGCTGGCTCTTTCTCAGGATGTCGATGGCCACCGCCGCGGCATTGCGCACGTGGCGGCTGCCAGCAAGGCGCGCGGCCTTGCCGTCGCGCGCAGCCAACGCCTCCATCAGGTCGGCCAGCTCGGCCACGCTTTGCTTGGCCCGACCGGGTGCCTGCATGGAAGTCGACCGCAGCAGCATCACCCGCGAATTGAGCAACCGCAGGGTGTTGGTCAGCGCCTCATTGCCCGCGCCTTCGAGCAGGCATTGATAAAAGTAGTTCTTGGCCGCGACCTGGCTCAACGCATCGCCTTGCGCCATGGCGCGCTTGAGATCCCGAAAGGCCGCCTGCAAGGCCTTGTGCTGCTCGGACGTGGCCCGCTCGGCAAATAACTGGCTGGCCAGGCCTTCGAGCTCTTCGCGCACTTGGTAAATGCCTTCGGCCTGCTCGGGGGTCAGCTTGTCGACCACTGGGCCGCGGTGAGGAATGACGTGGATCAGCCCTTCGGACTCGAGCTGGCGCAGCGCCTCGCGCACCAGCGTGCGGCTCACGCCGGTCATCTCGCACAGTTCGCGCTCGGGCAGGCGCTCACCGGGCCGGAATTTGCCCACCAGGATGGCGTTGCGGATGCTTTCGGTGACGCCGTGGCGCAACACCGAAGCCACCCGCGGAACGGTGAAATCTGGTGCGCAAGCCGCTTTCATACGGGACAGGTCGGGGGAGTGGTCGTGGCGACGCGGCATTTTAGCGCTTCTCCTTCCGACGGACGGCTTGGCCACGGCGCGGGGTGCGCCGATGCAGCGTCCGCATGCCAGCCCGCGGACGGCACGGCGCGCCACGGGCAGGACGGAATGCAATCGATCATACAATAATTCTATAATACGAAAAATCCCAGGACATGCCCTTGCGTAGCGCACCTGCCTGGCAGGCCACCCGTTTGCAGGATCCCCGCCATGACCCGCTCGAATCGCCCCGCCGACGCAGCCGGACAGCCCCGCGACTTCGGCCCCGTCACCGATGCACTGGCACGCTTTGCCGCCTCGTGCCATTGGGAGGATATCCCGCAGGCCGTGCGCCACGAGGCGCGCCGCTCGCTGCTGAACTACTTCGCCGTGGCCCTGGCCGGCTGCACCGACCCCACCGTGGACATTGCCGCATGCGTCTACGGACGGTTTCGCAGCGGCGAGCACGCCACGCTGGTGGGACGCGGCGAACGCAGCGACATGCTCAACGCCGCGGCGCTCAATGCCATGGCTGCCAACGTCTACGACTTCGACGATACCCACATCCCGACCATCATCCACCCGACTGCACCCGTGGCGCCGGCGCTTTTTGCGCTGGCCGAAACGCAGCCCGTGACCGGCGCGCAGCTGCTTGCGGCATTCGTGCTGGGGGTGGAGGTCGAATGCCGCCTGGGCAACGCGATCTCGCCCGGCCATTACGCGCGCGGCTGGCACATCACCTCCACCTGCGGGGTATTCGGTGCAGCGGTGGGCGCCGGGCGCCTGCTCGGCCTGGACCGCACGGGCATGGGCTGGGCGCTGGGCAGCGCCAGCAGCCAGGCGGGCGGGCTGGTGGAGACGCTGGGCACCATGGCCAAGAGCGTGGGCGTGGGCAACGCTGCGCGCGGCGGCCTGCTCGCCGCGCTGCTTGCGCGCGAGGGCTTTGACGGACCGGCCGCGCCGCTCGAGGGTGTGCGCGGTTTCCTCAACGTCACTGGCGAGGATCCGGATTTCGAGGCGGTTACCCAGGACCTGGGCTCGCGCTGGGAAATCCTGAACAACACCTACAAGCCCTACCCCTGCGGCGTGGTCCTCAACCCCGTGATCGAAGCGTGCCTTGCCCTGCATGGCGAACCGCGCCTGGCTGGCGGCGCTGCTGCCATCACCGCCATCGAATTGACTGGCCATCCCCTGCTGCGCCAACGCACCGACCGGCCCGGCATTCGCACCGGGCGGCAATCCCAGGTCAGCGCCCAGCATGCGGTGGCCGTGGCGCTGGCGCGCGGCAAGGCCGGGCTGGATGAGTTCTCCGACGCCGCGGTGGCCGATCCCGCCCTGCGCGAGATCGGCGCGAAGGTCCGCTTCGTGGACGATGCGGCCATGCCGGTCGAGGCCGTGGCTGTCCGGATCACGCTGGCCGGCGGCGGCGAGCTATCGCGCCGCGTCGACGTCGCGCGTGGCGCAAGCGCGCGCCCGCTGACGGATGCGGACCTGGAAGACAAGCTGCGCGAGCTGTGCCGCCACGGCGGGTCCGGCTGCGATCCCGAGCCCCTGATCGCCGCGGTCTGGCAGCTGGAAAGCGCCGCCGATGCCGGCGCCGTGATGAAGCTGGCTGCCGGCACGCGCAGGTAAGCATCGGTAACGGGCGCGTCGCAACGCGCGCCGGCGGCGATACCATGGGCGAGCGCGCAACGGGAGACCGCCCATGCTTGGCTTGACCGCCCTGGAGCTGGCCCGCATCCAGTTCGGCTTCACGATCTCCTTTCACATCGTCTTTCCGGCCATCACCATCGGCCTGGCAAGCTACCTAGCCGTGCTCGAGGCGCTGTGGCTGGCCCGGCGCGACACCGTCTATCGCGACCTCTATCACTTCTGGCTGAAGATCTTCGCCATCAACTTCGGCATGGGCGTGGTCTCCGGCCTGGTCATGGCTTATCAATTCGGCACCAACTGGAGCGCGTTTTCGGCATTTGCGGGCAGCGTCACCGGGCCACTGCTGGCCTACGAGGTGTTGACCGCGTTCTTCCTCGAAGCGGGCTTCCTGGGCGTGATGCTGTTCGGCTGGAAGCGCGTCGGGCCCGGCTTGCACTTTTTCGCGACCGTTATGGTGGCGCTAGGCACGCTGATCTCGGCCACGTGGATATTGGCGTCCAACAGCTGGATGCAAACCCCGCAGGGCCACGAAATCATCGACGGCAGGGTGGTGCCGGTCGATTGGCTGGCGGTGATCTTCAACCCCTCATTCCCCTACCGGCTGACGCACATGGTGCTGGCCGCCTACCTGGCCACGGCGCTGTTCGTCGGTGCGACAGGGGCCTGGCACCTGCTGCGCGGCAACGACAAGCCGGCCGTGCGCAAGATGCTGTCCATGGCCATGTGGATGGTGCTCGGCACCGCGCCGCTTCAAATCGTCGCGGGCGACCAGCACGGATTGAACACGCTGGCGCACCAACCCGCCAAAATCGCCGCGATCGAAGGTCATTGGCATGCGCCGCCACCGGGCGAAGGCGCGCCGTTCATTGTGTTCGGCATGCCGGACATGGACGACGAGGTGACGCGTTACGCGATCGAGATCCCGCGACTGGGCAGCCTGATCCTGACGCACAGCCTGGACGGCACGATACCGGTGCTGACCGACTTCCCCAAGCAAGATCGGCCCAACGCCGCGATCGTATTCTGGACGTTTCGCCTCATGGTGGGGCTGGGGCTGCTGATGCTGCTGCTCGGGCTGTGGTCGGCGTGGCTGCGGCGCGGCGCGAGGCTGTTCGTATCGCGCCCCTTTCTGCGCTTTGCGTGCTGGATGGGGCCGGCCGGCGTGCTTGCCATCCTGGCAGGCTGGTACACGACCGAGATCGGCCGGCAGCCATGGGTCGTCTACGGCTTGATGCGCACCGCCGATGCGGTCTCGCCCCACGGCGCGGGCCAGTTGGGCCTGACGCTGGCGCTGTTCGTGATCGTTTACCTCATCGTGTTCGGCGCAGGCCTGGCGTATATGCTACGGATGGCGGCCGAAGGGCCGCGGCCCTTCGCGGCCGACGCTCCCGAAGGTGGACCGGGACGCGTCCGCACGCCGGCCCGGCCGCTGTCGGCCGCCGGCGGATCGGCGCCGTCGCGCGACCCGCCACGGAGTAATGCGCCATGGGCATAGACCTTCCCCTGCTCTGGGCCTTGATCATCCTGTTCGGGATCATGATGTACGTGGTCATGGACGGCTTCGACCTGGGCATAGGCATACTCTTTCCGTTCGTGGCCGACCGCGACGACCGCGACGTCATGGTCAATACCGTGGCGCCGGTCTGGGACGGCAATGAAACCTGGTTGGTGCTGGGCGGCGCCGGCCTGCTGGCGGCCTTTCCCACCGCCTATGCGATTGTGCTGAGCGCGCTGTACCTGCCCATCGTCCTGATGTTGCTCGGCCTGGTGTTTCGCGGCGTGGCCTTCGAGTTCCGCTTCAAGGCTGGCGCGCGTACCCGGCATCTTTGGGACCACGCCTTCGTCGGCGGATCGCTGCTGGCCACGTTCTCGCAGGGCGTGACGCTGGGCGCCTATATCGACGGCATCACCGTGCGAGACGGCGCATTCGCCGGCGGACCGCTGGACTGGCTTGGCGCCTTCAGCCTGTTCACCGGGCTCGGTCTGGTCGCCGCCTACGCCCTACTTGGCAGCACTTGGCTGGTGATGAAAACCGAAGGCGCGCTGCAGCAGCGCATGCGCGTGATCGCCCGCGGCGCAGCCTGGGCCGTATTTGCGGCCATCGCGGTCATCAGCGTCTGGACGCCGCTGGCGCACCCGCGTATCGCCGAACGCTGGTTCAGCCTACCCAACCTGTTCTGGTTCGCCCCGGTCCCCGTGCTAGTCGGCACATGCATGGTCGCGCTGCTGCGCACGTTGCGCGCCGATTCGCATGCGCTGCCTTTCCTGCTGGCACTCGCGCTGGTATTCCTCGGCTACAGCGGCTTGGGTATCAGCCTGTGGCCGTACATCGTTGCGCCGGACATCACCGTGCACGAGGCGGCCGCTCCGGCGCAAAGCCTGGGCTTCGCGCTGGTCGGCGCCCTGCTGATCATTCCCGTGATCCTGGCCTACACCGCGGGCAGCTATTACGTATTCCGCGGCAAAGTCCGGCGCGGCGAGGGCTACCATTGAAGACCGGGCCAACGGCGACACGCCGATGGTTGTCGCGCCTGGCCTGGCTGCTGGCGCTCTGGACCGGCAGCGTGGCCGCGCTGGGCGCACTGGCGCTGCTGGTGCGCACGCTCATGCGTGCGGCAGGCTTGTCTCCGTAGGCTCGACGTCCACCGGCACGCCGTCGTCGCCGCCTCCTGTCTCGCATGTCTGCGCCGCGCGCAGGCGCAGCACGAAGGTCGCCCCAACGGGCCTGTCGCGCTCGATCCAGACCTGGCCGCCATGGCGCTGCGCGACGGCGCGCACGAAAGCCAGGCCCAGGCCGACGCTGCCGGGGTTCGCATTCGCGTGCCGGGGTCCCCGAACGAAAGCCTGGAATATCCGGCGCTCGTCTTCCGGGACGACGCCGGGCCCTTCGTCGGACACCGTCAACTCCCAGAACGGCCCGCTACGGCGTATGCCGCATTCCACCTTGCTACCGTCCGGGCTGTACTTGATTGCGTTGTCGAGCAAATTGCCCACCGCGCGCGCCAGCATCGCCTGGTCGCCGGACAAATGCGCCCGCGGCACGGGCTCGCGCACCGACACCGTGATGTTGCGCCGGCTGGCCGGGGCCCAGGCATCGTCGACGACCTCGTACAGGATCTCGGCCAGGTCGACATCGACCATCTGGAGCTCGGCGGACTCGGCGCGCGCCAACGAAGTGAAGCTGTCGAGCAGCTTCAGCGTCCTGTGCGCCAGCTGGGCGATGCGCTTGAGCGCGTGGCTTTGCTGCGCGGCGTCGCCCGAATCCTCATTGAGCGCGACCAGCGCGAGGATGGCGTTCTGCGGCGCGCGCATGTCGTGCGACAGGAAATGCAGCGCTTCCTTGCGCCGCTGTTCGGCCATGCGGATCGGCGTGATATCGCTGAGCGTCAGGACCGTGCCGGCGTATTCGCCTTGCTCGGTATGGATGGCCGCGGCCTTCAGGATCAAGTGCCGCTCGGCCGCGTCCTGGACTTCCATGTCGAGGTGCCAGGGGCGCCCCCCGGTCGATCCCGCCTGCGCATTGACCAGCGCGGCGTGGATCGCCTCGCGCGCCTGGGGGTCGGGCAGCGTGTGCGCCAGCAGCTCGGTCACCGTCACGCCCGGACGTGGCGGACGCAAGCCCATGACCCGGTAATAGCCGGCAGTGGCGCGGTTGCGAAATTGCAGCCTGCCTGCCCGGTCGAACACCAGCGTGGCATCCGGGATCCCTTCCAGGCCTTCGGCCAGGAAGCTTCGCAGGTTGCGCACCCGGGCCAGCGCACGCTGCAACTCTTGCACGCGCTCTTGCAGCGACGGCGCNCGCAGGGTGGACAGGCGGCGCCCGGCGCCAGCCTCTTCGAGCACCGGCGGATACTCACGTGCCAGCCGTTCGAGCTCCCGGTCCATGNACCGCAGCGCGGCCTCCTGGCTGCGCCAGCTCCACAAGGGATAGGCCAGCACCAGGCCAAGCAGCGCCGCGCCGGGCGCGAACCAAATATGGCCGAACCGCAGCGCCAGGACCACGATGGCAATCCAGACCACGGGCGCCACCACAGCTGCCAGCAACCCCTGGCGCGGAGACAACCGGGGCAGCAGCAGGCATAGCAGCAGCACCGGCAGCGCGCACGCCAGCCCCGCCTGCAGCCTGCCGGCCGTGCGCCAGGCCTCGCCCTCGCGTGCGGCCTGCAACAGGTTGCCGGTGATCTCCAACCCCGACATGCCGTTGGACCGGTGCGAAACCGGCGTGGGAAACGCGTCCGCGAGCCCCGTGGCCCAGGAGCCCACCAGCACGTACTTGCCCTGCAGTTCCTGGGGCGGCAATCCATCTTCCAGGACGGTGTGATAGGACACCGCCCGCAGGGTGCCTGGCGGCCCCGCGAAGGGGATGAGTGCATAGGCCGCACCGGCCAGCTTGCTGCGAAACCGCTCGACCAGGTCGCCCTCGCCGCCGGCGCGCAGCATCGCCAGCGCAAAATGCTCCCAGCGGGCCTGCGCGCTGCCCGCGCTCCAGGCCACGCGCCGCACCACGGCATCGCTGTCCAGGTGTAGATTGTTGAAACCGCGCTGGGCCGCCGCCTGGTCCAGCGCTTGGATCGGACGCTGCGCAAGATCACTGTAGCTGGTCGACAGCACTACCGGCAGCACCACATTGCCGCGGCGCCGGATGGCCGCGGCAAGCTCCGCGTCCGCAGCGGGATTAAAGCGGTCCGGCTCGGAAAAGATGATGTCCAGGCCAATCGCGCGCGCGCCCTGCAGCTTGTCGAGCAAGGCGGCATGCACGGCGCGCGGCCAAGGCCAGCGGCCGAGCCGCGCCATGGATTCGTCGTCGATCGTCACTAGCAGGATGTCGGGCGACGCCTTGCGGCGCGCGACCTCGGCGGCGAAGTCATACAAGGTCAAGTCGACGCGGCCCAGGCCGCCCAGGAAACCGAGCAGGCCGCAGGCGGTCGACAGCACCAGCGCCAGCACCGTGCCGACTCGCGGCGCATTAAAGCGCAGCGCCGCGGCATGCTTCAGGCGGGCGCCCATGACCTGCTCAGAAGGACGTCAACTGCACGGCTCCGGCCCATTGCGTGGTCACGACCAGGCCGAAGGCGGTTTGCACGGCGGCAGCACCCTCGAAGACCTTGGGCGCCGCATCATGGCCGGCCAGGCCGGCCGCGTCGATGGCGCGGACCGTCACGTAGTGGCGGCCAGCCGGCGCGGTAAAGCGCACGGCCGTATCGGCGTACCGGGCCGAGAATACGACTTCCATGCCTTCGGGATCGCGCGAGACGCGCACAACGTACCCAACGGCCCCTTGCAACGGCTCGAATGGCACCGTCCATCCGCCGTCGGCGCGCACCGGCTCGCCCAGCTGGGGGGCGGGCAGCAGGCGCTGTACGCCGAGCAGGTCGCCCGAGGACGACACGGCCGCGCCGTAGCCGCCGGCGACCAGCACCGGCTTGCCGCCGGGCGCCGCGCCAGGCGCATGCGGCTGCAACCGCACGCTGCCACGCAGCACTTCGCTGCGCACGCCTTGTTCCACGCCCACGCGCAGCCGCGTGCCGCGCACGCCGGTCACGGCCACGGGCGCACGCACCTCGAAGCGGCCCACGCCGCTGCCGCCTGGCGCCACATCGGCCTCGATCTCGCCCTGCTCCACCTCCAGCACCGAATCGGCCAGCGGCACCGTCTGGAAGCGCCGCGCCCGCTGCAGGACGACGCGGCTCTGCGGCTGTATGGTGGCCTGGCTGCCGTCGATGAAGGACAGCGTGGCAAAGCCATCTGCGGCCGTGGTGATCACACCCCCTTCGGGCACGACTGCGCCGGCCGATAGCGCCTGGCTGTTCAACTGCACCTGCCCGCGCAAGTGCGACACACGCGCCGGGGCCGGCGCCTGCGGGATCATCGCCAGGGGGATGCGCAGCTCCTGCGCCACCGGCAGCCGCCGCGGGTCGTCGATGCCGTTGTGCGCCTGCACCGCCGTCCAACGCGCCGCATCGCCGACGTAAGCCTGCGTCAGCGACATCAGCGTATCGCCCTGCCGGACGATGTGGATGAAGTCATCGCCCAGGGCACCGGCGGGCTGGCCCTGTGCGGGCGTAACGCAAAGGCAGGCGAGCAGCGCGGCGGCGCCAGCGGCCACACGCAATGAGTCGAGGGGTTTCACAGTGACGGTTCCGAAGAGTCGTCCGCACCAGTATCGGTGCGCACCAGGCGATATCCCAGGGCATACGACGAGGTCAGCCGCAGTCCGTTGCGCGGCTGCAGCTGCAGCTTCTGGCGGATATTGGACAGGTGCGTATCCAGCGTGCGGGAAGTGGGTGGAATGGCGCGGTTCCAAACCATTTCGGCCAGGAGATCGCGCGACAGCAATCGGCCGATGTTGCGAAAGAACACCAGCGCGAGTTCGAATTCCTTGGGCGTGAGCATGACCGGCTCGCCGTGCAGGCTAATGCTGCCCGCGCCCGGATCGATCACGTACGGGCCCACCGGAAAAGCTGCGGTCGATTGGGTTCCACCTGTGTTGCGCCGCAGCTGCGCGCCGATGCGCGCCAGCAGCTCGGCCGGCCGCACCGGCTTGACCACATAATCATCGGCGCCCGCTGCCAGTCCTTGGACGAGATCGGATTCCTGGTTGCGGCTGGTCACGAAAATGACGGGCAGGCCATACCCGTGCTGCGCGCGCAGCCGGCGCACTACCTCGTCGCCGTCCATGTCGGGCAACTGCCAATCCACCAGCACGAGGTCAAAGCTTTCCTGGCGCAGCGCCTGCAAGAAGCTGCGGCTGTCGTGAAAGCTGCGGCACGCATACCCGCCGCCGACCAGGATTTCGCTGATGTAGCGAGACTGGTCGAGGTCATCTTCCAGTGAAGCAATCTGCATGTCGTCAATATCAGCGGGGAAGAACACGGCTTGGGCGCGCGGCGCAATCGCCCATGCGGCGCATCATAGCGCGTAGATACGCGTGCTTACAGCAGCATCACTTAATACCGTCAAATTTTGCAAATTTTGCAGACTTTGACTCCTCGGTTTGCAGTTGTTACGCGACACTGCCCTCGCATCGTTTGATCGTGCCGTGCATGCCTAAACGGCAAAGATACGGCGAGCATGTGCGAGAGGAAGGATTGCAGATCGTTGTTTTGTACCAACCCGAGCGCCTGGCCGAAGTCCTTCTTGCCTTGCGTCGCGCCGGCCTATCCGCGCAAGGCTGCACGTCGCCGGCAGAGCTGCTTGCCCTGCTGCGCCAGCGCCCGTGGAATGCAGTGGTGCTGGACGTGCATGCCTTGGGGCCGGAGGCCTATACGCTGATCACGCGCCTGCGCCGTTCGCGCGACCTCATCATCGTCGCCGGCGGCCCGGGCCTGGGGCCGGAAAGACGGATACTGGCGTTGGAAAGCGGCGCCGACGCATGCCTGTGCGAAACGTCCGACAACCGCGAATTGGCTTACGTGCTGCATGCGCTCGGCCGGCGCGCGGGGCTGGACATCAGCGCCGAGCCGCCACTGGCGCGCCTGCCGGAGCGCAGCTGGGAACTGCGCGACCAAGGCTGGACGCTGGTCTCGCCCGACGGCCACGAATTCGCGCTGTCGGCCAATGAACGCGTGCTCGTGCACTCGCTTTGGCAGAAGAAGGGCCGCGCCGTGGCCCGCGCAGACTTGGCCGCGGCGCTGGCGCAAGACGGCCTGCGGGCCCGGGTCGTGGGCGCGCGCAGCGTGGACGTGCTGGTCAGCCGCCTGCGCCGGCGCCTGGCGCGCAGCGGCTGCACCTTGCCGCTGCGCACCGTGTACGGCAGCGGCTATCTGTTCGCCGACGAGTAGCGCAACGAATCACGCCAACGGGCTTGCCGCCAGGCCCCCGGCAAAGAAAAAGCCGGATCGGCACGACTGCCGGTCCGGCTTCCCTGGTATTCGACCAAAGCGGTTTTGGTCGGGGCGAGAGGATTCGAACCTCCGACTCCTGCGTCCCGAACGCAGTACTCTACCAGGCTGAGCTACGCCCCGTTAGCGATCTCGCTCGACCGCGAAAGCGCAAAATTCTAGCAGAGATTCTCGATACCCGGAAACCGGGTAGGCGGCAAGCGCCTCACGGGCTAGTCCGGCCTCGATACGAGCGCACTCGCGCGTATGGTCCAGCGCGTCGGTGGCCCGGATCGCGGCCGCCACCGCGTCGAAGTCGCCCTGCCCGGTCTGGATGGCTTCACGCACCAGCCGGCGCTGCTCCGGGCTGCCAATTTCCATGACCCGGATCAGCGGCAGCGTGGGCTTGCCCTCGCGCAGGTCATCGCCCACATTCTTGCCCAGCGTGCCGGCCTCGCCGCTGTAGTCCAGCACGTCGTCCACCAGTTGGAAGGCGGTACCGATGTGCCGGCCATAGGCCGCGGCTGCGGCCTCCTGCTCGGGAGTGGCGCCGGCCAGCACCGCGCCTACTTGCGCGGCCGCCTCGAACAGCTTGGCCGTCTTGTAGCGCACGACCTGCAGGTAGCGCTCCTGAGAGGTGTCCGGGTCGTGCACGTTCAGCAACTGCAGCACCTCACCCTCGGCGATGACGGTGGTCGCCTGCGAAAGGATGGACATGATCCGCATCGAATCGGCTTCGACCATCATCTCGAAGGCGCGCGAATACAGGTAATCACCCACCAGGACGCTGGCCGCATTGCCAAAGACGGCGTTGGCCGTATCGCGCCCGCGCCTTAGCTCGGACTCGTCGACCACGTCGTCGTGCAGCAGGGTGGCGGTGTGGATGAACTCGACCACCGCCGCCAGCAGGCAATGCTGCGTGCCCTGGTAGCCCAGGGCGCGCGCCATCATCAAGAGCAGGGCCGGACGCATGCGCTTGCCACCTGCGCCGATGATGTACTCGCCGATGGTGCGGATCAGCATCACGTCCGAGTTCAGCCGTGTGCGGATGACGGCGTCGACCGCCTTCATGTCGTCGGCGATGGGGGCAAGCAGCTCGGGCAGTTTCAAGATGCAGGTCCGGATGAAAGAAGGCCGCCAAAGGCGGGGGCCACCGTCGCCGCCGGCCTTTTGGGCGCGGCTGGCAAGCCGGTGATTATAGTTGCCCGCGGCGCGGTGCCCGTGCCAACCGCCACGCCTTGCGCAGGCGGGCTGCCGACGCGATTCGCGGGTGCCGTTCTTTGCGGCGGCGCCGGCTAAATCCAAGGGACCTGCCGGGCCGCCCGGACTCAATGGCTGGCTGGCTCGCCCGCGACGCCACCCGACGCGCGCCAGCGCGCCCAGCCGGCCTTGCGCAACGTGCAGGCCGGGCACTGGCCACAGCCATGGCCCCAAGGGTGCCGCCGGCCGCGCTCACCCAGGTAGCAGGTATGGCTGTGCGCCACGATCAGATCCACGAGCGCCGGACCGCCCAGGTCGTGGGCCAACTGCCAGGTTTGCGCCTTGTCCAGCCACATCAGCGGCGTCTCGATGGTCATGCGCGCCCCCAGGCCGAGGCTGAGCGCCACTTGCTGCGCCTTGATGGCGTCGTCGCGGCAATCTGGGTAACCGGAGAAGTCGGTCTCGCACATGCCGCCGACCAGCACATCGATCTGGCGGCGGTATGCCAGGGCGGCCGCCAGGGTCAGGAACAACAGGTTGCGCCCCGGCACGAACGTATTGGGCAGGCCGCCAGCCTGCAGTTCGATGGCGCGCTCGCGCGTCAGCGCGGTGTCGGCGACCTGGCCCAGCACGCCCAGGTCCAGCACGTGGTCCTCGCCCAGGCGGGCGTCCCACTCGGGAAACGCGCGGCGCAGCTCGCGCAACACATCCAGCCGGGCCCGCAGCTCGATGCGATGGCGCTGCCCGTAGTCGAACGCCACGGTTTCGACGCGCGCATACCGCGCCAGGGCCCAGGCCAGGCAGGTGGTCGAGTCTTGCCCGCCGGAAAAAAGGACCAGGGCGCCCCGCGCGCTGGTTGCGATTTGCGCTGGCATGTTCGATGAATCCGCAAGGAAAATGGCAACGAAAAAGGGCAACTTTACGCCCTTTGCCTTGCGCGGCCGGCAACCGGCCACGCGTCGGAAGTGCCCGAAGGCGCGCCGCACACGCCGGCGTGATCTGCCCCTCTTACACCAGATCCCCTTGACTTGCAAGCCCAAAGGGCAATAGAATTGCAGGTTCGGCATTTTGGCCGAAATTTTTTAGAGGAACCCCCCATGTACGCGGTCATAAAAACCGGCGGCAAGCAGTATCGGGTAGCCGCAGGCGAAAAACTGAAGATAGAACAGATACCGGCAGACATTGGGCAAGAGATCACGCTCGACCAGGTTCTGTCGGTGGGCGAGGGCGACCAACTCAAGGTCGGCACCCCGCTCGTTTCCGGCGCCCTGGTCAAGGCCACGGTTCTTGCGCACGGTCGTCACGCCAAGGTCAAGATCTTCAAGATGCGCCGTCGCAAGCACTACCAGAAGCGTCAAGGCCACCGTCAGAACTACACCGAGATCCGCATCGACGCCATCACGGCGTAATTCCGGAATCGGTCACGCAAGGAGCTACACATGGCACAGAAAAAGGGCGGCGGCTCTACCCGCAACGGTCGCGACTCCGAAGCCAAACGGCTTGGCGTCAAGGTCTACGGCGGCCAGGTCATCCCTGCCGGCTCGATCATCGTGCGCCAGCGCGGCACGCGCTTTCACCCCGGCGTCAACGTCGGCCTGGGCAAGGACCATACCCTGTTCGCGCTGGTCGACGGCAAGGTGCAGTTCGCCGTCAAGGGCAAGCTGAACAAGCAGACCGTTTCGGTCGTGCCCGTCGAGTAAGTCCGCCAGGCAAGCGAAAAGCCCTGCCCGCATGCGGCAGGGCTTTTTGTTTTGGGGCAGAATCACTGCGGGACGCGTCGCGCGTCCGAGCCCTTACAGGTACATCCAAATGAAATTCGTCGACGAAGCCACCATCGAGGTGATTGCCGGCAAGGGCGGCAACGGCGTGGCGAGCTTTCGCCGCGAGAAATTCATCCCCAAGGGCGGCCCGGACGGCGGCGACGGCGGCCGCGGCGGCAGCATCCGCGCGGTCGCCGACCGCAATATCAACACCCTGGTCGATTTCCGCTACGCGCGCAAGCACGTGGCCAAGAACGGCGAAAACGGCCGCGGCTCGGACCAATACGGCGCAGCCGCGCCGGACATCGTTCTTCGCATGCCGGTGGGCACCATGGTCTACGACGCCGACACCGGCGAGCTGCTGCACGACCTGAACCGCCACGGCATGGAGGTGACGCTGGCCGCCGGCGGCGAGGGCGGCCTGGGCAACCTGCACTTCAAGTCCAGCACCAACCGCGCCCCGCGCCAATGCACGCCGGGCAAGCCGGGCGAACACCGCCGGCTGCGCCTGGAGTTGAAAGTGCTGGCCGACGTGGGGCTGCTCGGCCTGCCCAACGCGGGCAAGTCCACGCTGATCAGCAAGGTGTCCAACGCCCGCCCCAAGATCGCCGACTATCCCTTCACCACGCTGCATCCCAACCTGGGCGTGGTGCGCACGTCCGAATCGCGCAGCTTCGTCATCGCCGACATCCCCGGCCTGATCGAAGGCGCCTCCGAAGGCGCGGGCCTCGGGCACCAATTCCTGCGCCACCTGGCGCGCACACGCGTGCTGCTGCATTTGGTGGACGTCTCCACGCCCGACCCGGACGTCGACCCGGTCCCGCAAGCCGTGGCCGACGCGCGCGCCATCGTCGAGGAACTGCGCCGCTACGACCAGGCGCTGTACGAAAAACCGCGCTGGCTGGTTCTGAACAAGCTGGACATGGTGTCCGACCCGGACGCGGTGCGCGAGCGATTTTGCCGCGAATACGGCTGGGATGGGCCGGTCTACGCCATATCGGCCCTGACCGGCGAAGGCACGCGGCGGCTGGTGTGGGCGCTGCAGGATGCGCTGGACGAAATGCGCCGGCAGGAGCAGGAAGCCGTGGACAAGGCCGCCGGCCTGTTCGTGTCGGACGATCCCCGCTTTGACGACACGCGCGGACCGGCCTCTGACGCCGAGCCGCCTGCCGGCCGCTAGCCGCGCCACAAGCGGCCGCGCCCGCCGCCCGTGACGGCGTCCGGGCGCCCGGGACGGCCGGCGCCAGCGTAGTAGTAATATCCCACGCTTTTCCCGCGACGCATCGCCGCCCTGTGGTTCCCGGCCATGATTACCGATACTGCGCCCGTTTCCGTCGTCGCCTCGGCCACCCGGCTGGTGGCCAAGGTCGGTTCGTCCCTGGTGACCAATGAAGGGCGCGGCCTGGACCACGGCGCCGTGACGCACTGGGCCGCGCAAATCGCCGCGCTGCGCCGGCAGGGCCGGCAGGTCGTGCTGGTCTCCAGCGGCGCGATCGCCGAGGGCCTGGCCCGGCTGGGCTGGGCGCGGCGGCCCGCGGCCATGCACGAGCTGCAGGCGGCCGCCGCCGTCGGCCAGATGGGCCTGGCGCAGGCCTACGAGGCGGCGTTCGCCGAGCATGGGCTGCGCACGGCCCAGATCCTGCTGACGCACGAGGACCTGGCCGACCGCCGGCGCTACCTGAACGCGCGCTCGACCCTGTTCACGCTGCTGCGCCTGGGCGTGGTGCCCATCGTCAACGAGAACGACACCGTCGTCACCGACGAGATCCGCTTCGGCGACAACGACACCCTGGGCGCGCTGGTGACCAACCTCATCGAAGCCGACGCGCTGGTCATTCTGACCGACCAGCGCGGCCTGTACGAGGCAGATCCCCGCAAGCACCCGGACGCGCGGTTCGTCAGCCACGCACAGGCCGGAGACCCTGCGCTGGAGGCCATGGCAGGCGGCGCCGGCAGCGGCGTGGGCACGGGCGGCATGCTGACCAAGATCCTGGCGGCCAAGCGCGCAGCCCGCAGTGGCGCGCACACCGTCATCGCGTCCGGGCGCGAGCCCGATGTGCTGCTGCGGCTGGCATCCGGCGAGTGCGTGGGCACTGAACTGCGGGCTCGGCTGCCCGTGCTGTCGGCGCGCAAGCAGTGGTTGGCCGATCATCTGCGCCTGCGCGGGCGCGTCACGCTGGACGCCGGCGCGGTGCGTGCGCTCGTCCATGAAGGCAAGAGCCTGCTGCCCATCGGCGTGACCGCCGTGGAGGGCGAATTCGAGCGCGGCGACGTCGTGGCCTGCGTCGACAGCAACGGACGCGAGTGCGCCCGCGGCCTGATCAACTATTCTTCTGGCGACACGCGGCGCATCATGCGCCTGCCGTCGTCACGCATCGCCGAAGTGCTCGGCAGCATGACCGAGCCGGAACTGATGCACCGGGACAACCTGGTGGTGGTTCACGCGTCCTCGACGAACATATAGCCCCACCGGTAGACCGCGCGCAACGGCAGGGAAATCCCCTGCTCCTGCGCCTTTCGGCGCAGCCGGCACACCATCACGTCGACCCCGCGCAGCGAGGCGGACACGCCGCCGAGCGGGTCATCGCGGCTGCGCGATGACGGCCGGGCGACCTTGCCCAGGCTGGCGATCAGGTCATCACGGCTCAGCCGCTGGCCCGGCGCCGCGAGCAGGTGCGACAGGAAGGCGCGCTCGGACGTCGTCAGCCGCAGGCGCTTGCCCAAGGGGCTGGCCAGCGTCCAGCCGCTGTCCAACAGCCGCCAACCCCTATCCGCGGGACCGTTGGCGATCGGCGGCTCCGAGCCAATCCCAGGAGACGGGCTGGCCATGCCGCCCAGATCCGCGCTGCCGTCGGCGGCCGCCCCGCCCGGCGCCGGGGCCGACACAGGGCCACTGCCCGTGCGCCTGGCCAGCGCCTGCAGGCTGGCGGCCAACTCCAGCCCGCCGACGTCGGCCGGCAGGCAGACGTCGGCGCCGCATTGCATGGCGCGCACGCGTTCGTCGGAGGAAGAGAAAGCCCCCACCACCACAATGCCCAACCCGGCATCCATCGCGCGTAGCCGGGTGCTCGCCATGTAGGCGTGGTCGAGCACGCCGGCCAGCACCACCAGAGGCCGGGGGCTCTCGTCGTAGCAGCGGTACAGGTCCGTTAGGCTCGCGCAGCGCAGCGCGTGAAAGCCGTGATGCAGCAGTGCAGCGGTGTGGCTATCGCCTTGGTGTTGCGATTGCAGGACCAGCACGGAAAGCCTGGAATTCATGGGCGATGCAAATCGGCGTCATGCCACGCTGAAACACAATTGTGTTAAATCGTAAGCTTATCTATCCAAGCTGCAAAGGCAACATGCTTCGGCGCGTTGCGATCGCCATGCCCACGAGCTTTGAAAGAATGGCGGGCACAGGAGGAATCGCCCACGCAAATCCCATTTAGAACCGCACCTTCAGGTACACGCCCCCCATGTGCTCGCGGTTGCCATCGCCGACCTGGCCGTTGTAGCCGACACCCAGGGCGGCGTTCTTGCCCAGCGCGACCTCCCCGCCCAAGCCGAACACCGCCGCGTCGTCGGCCACGGGCGCGCCGGCAATCTCGAAGGCGGCGCCGTTGCCTTGGATGAAGGCCATCGTGGTGCGCGGGCGCGTATCGCCGCTGGCATGGCGCCACCCCAGCGAGGCGCGCAAGGTCGCGCGCGAGCCGTTGACCTCGAACGTGGCGGCCGTGCGCAATCCCAACGTAAAGGTCTTGACGTCGGCGCGCTCGGAATCGCCGCGCAAGGCGGCATCGCCGCCGCGCTCGCGGAAGCCATCGGTTTTCTGCCGCAGCCACGCCGCGCCGGCGAACGGTTCGACGGCGACGCGCTCGCCGACCGGCAGCGCATAGCCGGCCTCGACGAAGGCCTGGGCGGTCTTGCCGTCATAAGACGAGGTCAACCGTTGGCCACCGCCGAGCGAAACATTGCGCGTGACGTCCAGGTCGTGCCAGGCGTGGCCGGCGCCCAGCAGCAGGCTCAGCCGTCCCCGGCCAGCGTCCCAGGCCTTGCCGCCGTAGACGGCCACGCTGTAGGTCTCGATGTCTGCGCGCGAGTCACGATCGCGCACCTTCACCGTGCCGTCGGTATAGCCCACGGCCGCCCCCAGGCGCCAACCGCCGCCCAGGCCCGCGTCGCCGCCCAGGAAAAAGCCATGCAACGATTGCACGGCCTGCGCAGCATTGCCGTCGCTGCCCAGCGTCTGGCGTCCCGCCACGAATTGCGTCCAGACGGGCAAGGCCGACGAACTTGGCAAGGCGGATGCGTCGGGCGCGGCGCCGACGTCGACCGTCTGGATGGAAGCGGTCTGCACTTCCATCCATTCCGGGCCCTGCAGGGCCGCCATGGGCTGCCCGGGCGCCTGCCCGGCGCCCAAGTTGGCCCGCATGCGCTGCTGGGCGATGCCGGTCAGCATGCTGGCGCTGGCCACCATCATGGCGCGCGAAGTGGGATGGATCTCGCCGGAAAGCTGGTTGAAGGCGGACACGTCGCCATTCAGGAACACCTCGTCGACCAGATCGTTCTTGCCCGCGACCGACTCGGCGCCGCGGGCGGTTTCCCGTTCATTGGGCGTCAGCGGCAGGCGGTTGATGGCGTCACGGTCCACCGCCAGCCGCAGCGCCGCATGGTTGGCGCCGTAAACCGGCAGCAGCTTGACCAGCTTGGACGGACCCGTCCAGGACAGGCCGGCGAAGCGCCCCGTGACCCCGCCCTGGGCCGTCAACACCGTGTAGTCGCGATTGAGCTTGACACGGGCGCCGGGCAGCGCGGAGGCCGCAACCTTCGTGCCCGCCAGGTCGGCGGCCGAAGCACCGGTGACGTCCACGCGGTCGGCTTGGCCGGCATCGCCCAATTCGACGCGATATTGCGCGCCGCGCCAGTCGATGGCCTTGGCACGGATGCGGCCCAGCGATTGGCCGGGATCGATCACCGCACCCGACCGCGCCGACAGCGTGCCGCCGATGTCCCAGTTGCCCGCAAGACGTGCGCCGTTGAGCGCCACGCCACCGCTTGCGCGGATGGGCGCGGCCGTCGTGCCGCCCTCGGCCAGGCCGCCGGCCGCCACGGACAAGCTGCCCAGCGTGCTGCCCGCCTGGAAAGACAAGCGGTTGTTGCCCGTGGCGGCGAACTGGCGCACGCCGTCGGTGCGGCCTTCGTAGCTGGCGCCGTCGCCAAGGGTGACATACAGGCCGCCGGGACCGGATGCGCCGCCCGTGTCGATGAGGTCACCGCGCACCTGCGCGCCGGCCGCCCAGGCCGCATCGACCTTACCGTCGGCACCGGCGCCGCTGCGCGTGACCTGTAGCAGCGGGCCCGACACCATCCATTGCGTGGCGGCGTCGATGGAAATCGATTGATGCTGGCCAGCCTGCGTCAGCGACGACGAAATACCCGCGCCGGCGGCACGCACGCGCGCCCCCTGCACGTCCAGCACGGCCGAATCGGCCAGCGCGATGCCGTCGCCCCGGTCGGACTGGACATCGACGGCCCCCAGTCGCAGCGTGCCACCCGATGTCGCGCCAGCGGCCGCTGCACCGTCGCCCGCCGCCTTCAGCTTGCCCGAATGCAGCGCCACCGTGCCGCCATTTGCCGCGAGCGCCGCCATGGCGCCGGCGCCGGAAACCGCCACGTCGGCGCTGCCCGTGACCAAACCGTCGGACTGATCGGCATACAGGCCGTGCGCCCCCGCGCCGGCGGTGCGCACCGTCGCCCCGTCCAGCTCCACGCGCGTGCCGTCGGCCAGCGGATGGCCGGGCGCGCCGGCCTGCGCGGCGTGGGCTCCGTCGGCCTGCGTCGTCACCGATACGCCGTGCAACGTGATTGCGCCGCCGCTGGTAGCCAGCACGCCTCGCGCGTTGCTCGCCCCGGTCATGGACACGCTACCGCCCTGCAGCACGATGCTTGCGCCGGTATCGGCCCGCACGCCCACGGCTGGACCTTCGCCCGGCGCACCCGAGCCTGACACGGCAATGTCCAGCGGCCCGCTGGCGGTCACCTGGGCGCCCTGCTCGGCGTGCAAGGCATCGCCGCCGACGACGGGTTCGCCCTGCTCGATCCGTCCGCCGGTCAGCTGCGCCGTCGCGCCCACGACGTGCAAGCTGCGTATGCCATGCACCCCGCCCTCATAATGCGCGCCGTTGATGACGCTGACGTAGGTGCCGGCCGACTGCGACGAGGCAGCTGGCCCGCCGTCGACGATATCGCCCTTGGCCTGCGCGCCGTCCAGGCGCAGCACCACCTGCCCGTCTGCACCGGCGCCGGTGCGCGTCACGCGCAGCAGCGTGCCGTCGTTCTCGACGAGCCGCGAGCCGTTGGCCGCCTCGAGCCACTGCACCCCGGACCGGGTGAGCGTGGACGCGATGCTCGCGCCCTGCGCGCTCACGGCAGTGTTATCCAGGTAGAACGATGCGGCGTCGCGCACGCGCAAGCCCGGCCCCGCCGCTGCGGCGAGCGTGCTGCCGCTTACGTACAGGCTGCCGCCCCTGGACAGCGATGCCGCCGCTGCGCCCGCGCCGGCGGCGCTGGCCGAGGTACCGCGCACATCGAGCTGGCCACCGCGGTCGGCCCGCAGCGCCGATGCGAACGGACCCTGCGTGACCACAGTGGATCCGTCCAAGGCGACGCGGCCACCCCGTTCGGCCAACACGCCGAAGGCGCCTGCGCCCGTGGTGCCGACCTGCGCGCCCGTCCCCATGATCGATCCGCCGCGACTGGCCCACAATGCCGGCTCTCCCGCGCCGCCGGTCTGCACCACCGCGCCGTCAGGCAACGGTAGGACGGCACCGAAATCGGCGCGCAGCCCCTGAGCCGCTGCCCCGCCGCCCGCCGCCGCGATGGCAGCGGCGGCAAACGCACGCGCCCACGACCTGGGAATCGACGCGTCCCTGCGTTCGGCCCCCTTCGAAAAAGCCGGGTGCCGGACGGCTCCGGCATGCTGGCTGCTTTGCGTATGGTCCATGGCTGGCTCCGCATCGGCGTTGTGACGGATGCGCCTTGCGGCACCCGGCACGCAGGCTGTCGCCATGCGGTTGCCGGACGCCGCTTGCGACGCCAGGCCAGTCTATGGATGGGGTGTATGGCGATGTAACTCGATAAAAGGAGCAAGCCTCCGGTAGGGATCAGCCGTTGCGCTGCAGCCTTTTTCGGGCTTTGCGACGGCATGGGCAAAAAACCGTGACCGTCGGGACACGGCGCCTCGGCCATTGCGACTATCGGCGTGCCCGCGCTTCATACCTTGCGCAACCGTCCAGGCCGGATGGCTTAGGACGTCTACCCGCCCGCCGGCGCGCCGATGATGCGGCAGCGCGGGGCGGCGAGACGGCAGCGCCGACCGCGACGAGCGAAACACACGTTCGTGATCGACGATTATTCCCAACGTGATTTGGAGTTGACTTCCAATCACGGTCGTGGACACCTTCGCGCAACGCCTGCGTTTTGCCCGCCAGCGCCTGGCCTGGACCCAAAAGCAACTGGCACAGGCCAGCGGCCTGTCGCAAAGCGCCATCGGCAATTACGAAAGCGGCCAGCGCTTTACCAGCCGGGCGCTGCTGCGCTTGGCGCATGCCCTGGGCGTGAGCCCCGAATGGCTCGAGTTCGGCCACGCGCCTGCCGCCTATCCGGCTACGACCCACGCGCTGCAAGAAGGGCCGGCGGCCGAGCCGTGGCCCTTCGAAGCGGTTTCGTATCGGGACTACGCCGCGCTGAACCGGCGCGACAAGGCCGTGCTGGAACAGACGGTGCAAGCCTATGTGCGCGCCTGCCATGACACCTATCGGCAAGGCGGCAAACCGGCCTCGTCCGGCAAGCGCGCGAAAAAATCTTCCTGAGAACCTATTGCCGCGCCGGGCTGGGCTGCCTGGGCGCGCTGGCCGCGCCGGTCGCAAACGGGCCATTGGCGGCTTCCGGCTCGCCGCGGATGGCGCTGGCGATGTCGCGCGCGGCCTGCGCGTCGTCGACGCGAAACGCCATCACGCCGCGGTCAAGCGGCTCGGCGATGCGCGGCACCGCCACCAGTTGCCGGTTGACCGCCAGCACCATGACCTTGCCGACATTGCGGCTGCTGACCTCGGCGAGCTTGCGTGCGCCTTCCTCATTGAAACGCAGGCCGACGAAATGCTGGCCCTGCTTGTCCACCATCGCGGCGGCCTCGGCCAGGTCGCCGCGCGTCAGCACGGGCATTTGCTGCACATAGAGAGACCCGTCGCCAAGCGTGACCTCCGCCAGGCCCGGCTGCGGCTCCAGCTGCGCGATGAAGAACTCCACCGGCATGGGCGCGGGCGTGGCGGCCGACGCGGCGCCGGATTCCCCGGCGGGCTGCGCCTGGCCAGCCGGCGACGCCGCCTGCCCGCCGCCGCGCGCGGCCCGGTCACCGGGCGTGGTCTGGCATCCCGCCAGTGCAAGCACTGCGGCGATCGCCGCCGGCGCCAGGAATCGGATGTGCTGGTTCATACGCCACTGCCTCCCGGTTGGTGCATTCGAAGGGCGGGCCGGCCCGCGGCCCGGGGTCGGGAAAGTGTACAGGGCGCCCGCGCCCACTGGGGCTGGCGCCACGCCGGTCATGCTTCCATCTGTAAACCGACGCCGCCCTGCCGCGCCTTTGCTCACGATTTGCATACACGTCCTATACTTTGGTTTCGCGCAGGGGTACTCGCCGCGTCGCCAGCAGGCGCCGCGCGCGGGTTGAGAGAGTCCCTTGTACCAGTACGGATAATGCCGATGCTGGGAGCGTTTTCCTGCATGCCGCGTGCAGCCGGAATCCATCCCGATTCGGCTCCAGACATTCTTTTGGAGCTTTCCCATGAACGCACACCCCCGTTTCCTGGCCGCCACGGCCGAGGTCGATGCCGCCGCCGTCGCGCCGCTGCCGCGCTCACGCAAGGTTTATGAAGTCGGTTCACGCCCGGACATCCGCGTGCCGTTTCGCGAGATCGAGCAAAGCGACACGCCGACCATGATGGGCGGCGAGAAAAACCCGCCGATCACGGTCTACGACACCAGCGGCCCCTACACCGATCCGGATGTGAAGATAGACATCCGCCGTGGCCTGCCGGAGCTGCGGCGCGCCTGGATCGAAGAACGCGGCGACACGGAAATCCTGCCCGGCCCCACCAGCGAATACGGCCGCGCCCGCCTGGCCGATCCCAAGCTGGCGGCCATGCGCTTTAACCTACAGCGCCCGCCGCGGCGCGCCAAGGCTGGCGCCAACGTCACGCAGATGCACTACGCGCGGCGCGGCATCATCACGCCCGAAATGGAATTCGTGGCCATACGGGAAAACCTGCGCCGCGAGCAATACATCGAAAGCCTGCGCGCCAGTGGCCCGGACGGCGAAAAGCTCGCGCGCCGGCTGCTGCGCCAGCATCCGGGCCAGTCCTTCGGCGCCAGCATCCCCGAGCGCATCACGCCGGAATTCGTGCGCGACGAGGTGGCGCGCGGCCGGGCCATCATCCCTGCCAACATCAATCACCCCGAGCTCGAGCCGATGATCATCGGCCGCAACTTCCTGGTCAAGGTCAACGCCAACATCGGCAACTCCGCGGTCAGCTCGGGCATCGCCGAGGAAGTCGAAAAAATGACCTGGGCCATCCGCTGGGGCGGCGACACGGTCATGGACCTGTCCACCGGCAAGCACATCCACGAAACCCGCGAGTGGATCATCCGCAACTCGCCCGTGCCCATCGGCACCGTGCCCATCTACCAAGCACTGGAAAAGGTCGACGGCAAGGCCGAGGAACTGACCTGGGAAATCTTCCGCGATACGCTGATCGAGCAGGCCGAACAGGGCGTGGACTACTTCACCATCCACGCGGGCGTGCGCCTGGCCTACATCCCGCTGACGGCCGATCGCATGACCGGCATCGTCTCGCGCGGCGGCTCCATCATGGCCAAGTGGTGCCTGGCGCACCACAAGGAGAATTTCCTCTACGAGCACTTCGAGGAAATCTGCGAAATCATGAAGGCCTACGACGTCAGCTTCTCGCTGGGCGACGGGCTGCGGCCGGGATCGGGCTACGACGCCAACGACGAGGCGCAGTTCGCCGAACTGAAGACGCTGGGCGAGCTCACCCAGATCGCCTGGAAGCACGACGTGCAGGTCATGATCGAAGGCCCCGGCCATGTGCCTATGCACATGATCAAGGAAAACATGGACCTGCAGCTCGAGCACTGCCACGAGGCGCCCTTCTACACGCTGGGCCCGCTGACCACCGACATCGCCCCCGGCTACGATCACATCACCTCGGGCATCGGCGCGGCGATCATCGGCTGGTACGGCACGGCGATGCTGTGCTATGTCACGCCTAAGGAGCACCTGGGCCTGCCCAACAAAAAGGACGTCAAGGACGGCATCATCGCGTACAAGATCGCCGCCCACGCCGCGGACCTCGCCAAGGGCCACCCGGGCGCGGCCATCCGCGACAATGCCCTGTCCAAGGCCCGCTTCGAGTTCCGCTGGGAGGACCAGTTCAACCTGGGGCTGGACCCAGACACCGCGCGCGAATTCCACGACGAGACCCTACCCAAGGACTCGATGAAGGTCGCGCACTTCTGCTCCATGTGCGGGCCGCACTTCTGCTCGATGAAGATCACCCAGGACGTACGCGACTACGCTGCCGCGCAGGGCGTCTCCGAGCAGGATGCGATCACCAAGGGCATGCAGGAAAAGGCGGTCGAGTTCCGCAAGACCGGGGCGCAGGTTTACCACCGCGCCTGACGCGTGCGGGCGCGCTAGGCCTTGATCCCGTTGGCCCGCTTGAACTCGCTCAGCCCGGGGCTGGCAAGCGCTTCGACCAGCTTGCCAGCCAGCTCGGGCTGTGCCGCGCCGGCAGCCACGGCGATGGTATAGACCGTATCCAGCGCGCAGCCTTCGGGCAGCTCGCCCACCAGCGTGACCCCCGGCGTGTACAGGATCTCCGTGACTTGGGTGCAGCCCAGGCCATCGGGTTCGGCCGCCGCCGCCAAGGCCTTCATCGCAGTCGCGCCGTTGGGGAACTCGCGAACGCGCGCACGTATTTGCTCGAAGACGCCCAGCTTTTCGAAAACCGCCTTCATGTGCTGGCCGGCAGTCGATTGCTGCATGTCGGGTACGTAGACGGCGCCGGCTGCCAGCAGCGCCTCGCGCAGGCCGTGCTCGCTCGAGACGTCCGCCGGCGGGCGGCCGGCCTTGACCGCCACCCCGGTGCTGACCACGCCCAGGTCCCGCACGGTGTTGCCACGTACCTTGCCATCGGCGGCCAGCCCGTCGATCAGCTTGCGCGACAGGATCGCGGCGTCGCAGGGATCGCCCGCCAACAGCTTGTCGCGCATGGCACCGACCGCACCGAACATCCCCTCGATGCGGCAGCCGTGCTTGGCTTCGAAGTCTTTCCTGATGCCGTCCACCAGGCCGAACGCGGCGCCGCCGCTCAATATGTGCACGATGTTCATGGATTGCGTTTCCGTTTGCTTCGATTGATTTGTTTTCAGTCCTGCATCGCCGCCATCACTGCGTCCGGCGTAATGGGCAGGCGCCGCACCCTCACACCGAGCGCATTCATCACGGCGTTGGCAATGGCCGCCACGGTTGGACCAACCGATGGCTCGCCCGCGCCCACGGCAGGTGCATCGCCGTCTTCGACAAGACTGATTTCCACCGGCGGCACTTGCGAGAACCGCGCAATGGGATACTGTTCCCAGCCGCCCACCACCATCCCGCGCCGCGTATACGCGGCCGATTCGTACAGCGTCCACGACACGGCCTGGATGGCCCCGCCTTCTAGCTGCTGGCGCACGCCCTCCGGGTTGATGATCTCGCCAACGTCGGCAGCGATGTACAGGCGGTCGACCCGGATTTCGTGGCTGACCTCGACTTCGGCCACCACGGCGCAATAGGCGCCTTTGCCCTTATAGCGCGCCAGGCCCACGCCCATGCCTCGTCCGGATTCGTTGCCAGGCGCGGGCCGGCGCTCATGCCAGCCGCTCATGGCCGCGACCCTGCGCAGGACAGTTGCCGCACGCGCATCCCCCAGGCATTGCAGGCGGTAGTCGATGGGATCGTATCCGTGGTCCAGCGCGATGTCGTCGATGGTCGATTCGATGGCGAACACATTGGCCAGCGCGCCCAGCGCGCGCATGGCCGAAGTGCGCACTGGCACGTCAACGAGCCGATGGCAGACCAGGGCGCTGCAACCAAAGTCGTAGATCGGCTCGATGTTGCGGTCGGCTCCGCCGCCGGCCGACTGCGGTCCGTTGACCGCATCGATGCGGGGAAAGGCCCGCTCGGCGTACCACGACCCAAGCAGGGTGGGCGTGGCCGCGCGCCCGGGACGCAGGCTGTGGCCCGGACTCCAGATCGTATGGCGCCAGTCCACCACCCTGCCCCGTTCATCGACGTCGGCCTCCACGCGCACCGACATGGGCGGACTTTGCGGAGACCAGCTCAACTCGTCGGCACGTGACCATTGCAGCCGCACGACGCGGCCTGGTACACGCCGCGACAGCCAGGCGGCGTCGTAAGCCGCGTCATCGGCCCCGTTGTGTCCATAACAGCCGGCGCCCGGCACGTGATGCACGACCACCTGTTCCTGCTGCAGGCCGAACGCGACCGCCAGGTCAGCTTGCAGGTTGTAAATGCCCTGGCTGTGGGTCCATACCTCCAATGCGCCGTCTTCCCCCGTGCGGGCATAGGCGCACGACGGGCCAATGGACGCGTGCTTGAGGAAAGGCTTGAGGTAATCCGCTTCATAGCGACGCACCGCCTTGCCGGGCGCCTGCGCTGGCGCCTTGGCCAGCGTAACGGGCTCGGCCGTCGCGGCGCTACGTAGCCAGCGCTGCAATGCATCCGGGTCGGGATCCGGCAAGGCGTCGGCTTCGTCCCAGGTCGCGCGATCACCGAGCGCGGCGATCACGCGGTCGGCGACGCGCTCGGATTCGGCCAGCACGCCGACCAAATCCCCGTCGCGCACGACATCCAGGACGCCGTCGGCCTGCGCAAGTTCGCCCGGCACGAAATCGCGCAGCCGCGCCAGCGGCCCTGGGGGCCGCAACACGCGGCCGTGGACCATGCCGTCGAACACGAGGTCGTGGATATAGGTGTAAGCGCCGCGCACCTTTTCGGACAGGCCGAACGGCGGCAGGCTTTCGCCAACGTAGCGCCGCGCCGGCGGCGGCACCTCTTCGGGCGGGGGCGCCACGGTTGCGTCCATATCCAGGTCAGCGGCCAACTGCGCATAGCCGCCCCACGCCTTGCCTGCCGCGTAGAACTGGCCGTCGCGCATCGACACCTCGGCCACCTCCACGCCCGCCAGATGCGCGACGCGGCGCATGGCCTGGGCGCGCAGGAAAGCGCAGGCCATGCGTATCGCCATGCCCGAATGCTGCACCGACAGGCTGCCCGACGTCACCGATTCATCGGCATGGCGCCTCGTGCTGGCATGCCCGACGCGCACGCGCGCCACATCCAGTTCCAGCGCGTCGGCCGCGATTTGGGCCAGCGCCGTCAGGATGCCCTGGCCGAGTTCGACCTTGCCGGTCAGCACATCGACCGTGCCATCGGGACGGACGCAAATCCAATCCGACAGGCGTGGATTGAGCGAAAGACTGACGGGCAACGCGCCTTTGCCCGCCGGCTCTACGGGCGCAAAGGCTGGCTTCATGGCGTCTGTCCTCGAGGCGGGTTGTCGTTCGCGCCACGCAACTGCGTTGCCACGTCGATGACGGCCTGCACGACGCGGTTGTGCGCACCGCACCGGCAGAGGTTGCGATCGAGCGCCTCGCGTATGGTGGCCTCGTCGGCCGTCGGCCGATCGGCCAGCAGCGCAGTAGCCGCCGCCAGCAATCCTGCCGTGCAATAGCCGCACTGCGCTGCCTGCCGCCGCACGAATGCCGCTTGCAACAGCGCTCCGACGGGATGATCGGACAGGCCTTCCACCGTCACTACATCCTTGCCATCGGCGGCCCACAGCGGCATGTCGCACGACGGGACGGCGCGCCCGTCGAGCAAGACCATGCAAGCGCCGCACTCGCCCTGGCCGCAGCCAAAGCGCGTGCCCTTAAGGCCGAGCTCGTTGCGCAGGATATCCAGCAGTATCCGGTTTTCCTCGGCGTCGATGCGGCGCGGCGCGCCGTTGACGACCAGGGTGGCTTGCATGCAGGCTGTCATCGCTCCCATGCCTCGCGTGCGCTCATTCGACGCGCATGTTTGCTTCCTTGACCACGCGGCCCAGCCGCTCGATGTCCGCCTTCAAGTAGTCGGCAAACTCGGCTGTTCCCATCACCATGGGCTCCACACCGTCCTTGGCCCAGGCCGCGCGCACGTCTTCGGCGCCGACGATCTTGCCGATGGCCGCGTTCAGTTTCTCGACGATTTCCCGGGGCGTACCGGCAGGCGCCAGCACGCCAAGCCAAATGTTGGCGCGATAACCTGGCAGGCCTGCCTCCTCCATGGTCGGCACGTCGGGCAGCACCGGCGAGCGCTTCGCGCCCGTGGTCGCCAGCGCGCGCACACGGTTGGCCTGCACGAGCTGCGCCATGGTGGCGATGGCGTCGAACATATAGTTGACCTCGCCGCCCACCACCGCGGTGCGCGCCTGGCCGCTGCTCTTGTACGGCACGTGCTGGACCTTGATCCCGGCCATGGAATTGAGCAGCTCGCCGGCAATGTGGTAGGGCGTGCCAGTGCCCGAGCTGGCGTAGTTGAGCTTGCCCGGCGCCTGTTTGGCGGCTTCGATCAGCTCCTTCAAGCTCTTTGCCGCGAACGTTTCGTTGGCCACCAGCACCAACGGCGCGTCGTTGATCGGCGCCACCGGCACGAAGTCCCTGGTCAGGTTGTAGGGCCGGTTGGGCACCAGCGTTTCATTGACCGTATGGGTGTTGGACATCACCAACAGCGTGTAGCCGTCGGGCGCGGCCTTGGCCACCATCTGGGTGCCGATCTGCGCGCCGGCACCCGGGCGGTTCTCCACGACGAAGGGCTGGCCCAGTACCTCCTGCAGCCGCTGCGCCAGGAACCGGCCATAGACATCGGCCGAGCCGCCCGGCCCAAAAGGAACCACCACGGTCACGGGCCGGCTCGGGTAGTCGGCGCCGGCCGCCGCTGCCATGCCGCCACTCACCAACCCGGCTGCGGCCAGGACGGCAGCCAGCCATCGCGTCGAAAATGCTCGCATCACATTGTCTCCATTCGATTTTTTTCTTCAATGCCCGCCGCGCGGGCAGGAAACCGGACCGCCTTCGCCGCATCGGCCGTCTTCCACTTAGGATGCCTGTCGACCAATTTGGTCTAGAGAAATGGTACCTTTATATGACCTTTATGTACATAAACAAATCAATTCGACCCAATTGACAATTTTTGGGCGAGCGAGCTGGCCAAAGCGGGGACCCGGGTGGGATCTTGCAGGCGCAAATGCCTGCGCGCGAAAGGTACGAATCACAGGAAAGAAAAGCCCAAGAGTGGCCGACCCTATGCCTGGTGTACCAGGGACGGGGCAACGGGGCCGTGCCGCCGCCAGCCATCACCTACGCTGCGACGTCCTGGCTTCTTCGTGCGTAGCGCGCAAGAAATCCTCGACGTACCGGGCATTGCGGCTACCGGGCGCCCGCCCGATGAGAAAGTAGTTCTCAACCTCAGGCAGAAAAGGACGCATCACGACGTCCTTGGCCACCGGATCGGCCATCTGCGGGTGCACGAGCGAAACGCCCAGGCCGGCGGCGACGAACTCACACAGCGTGGGCGCGGTAGCTGCTTCCATTACATAGTTGGGTGTCATGCTGGCCTGCGCATAGAGTCCGTCGACCAAACGGCGAATCGTCACCGAGCTATCAAACGCAATGAACGGCTCTCCTTCCAGGTCTGAAATGTAAATGCGCTTTTTTTTGGCCAGGCGGTGTCGTAGCGGCAGCAGGCAAACCAAAGGGTGGCAGAGAAAAGGCTCGAGCTCCAACTCCGGGTGGTCCACGCTAGTGTTAAGCAGGCCTACGTCGATTTGCCGCGTCGCGATCCAATCGGCCAAGACCGCCGAGGCCCGAACCTTGATCGAAATAAACACGTTCGGATGCATCGACAGGAAACGCATCGTCGCCCGGCGGATGAACTGCCCGGACAAAGCCGGCAGTACCCCGACGATCAATTGACCATGCTCCTCGCGCTTGACGGATTCCACTGCCCGCTCGATTTGGTGCAAGCCAGCGAAGATGCGATCCACCTCGTCATATAGGCGCATCGCCTGTGGCGTGGGGATCAGCCGTCCGCGCACGCGCTCGAACAAGCGCAGGCCAGTATGGTGTTCAAACTGGGATAACAGCTTGCTCACGGCCGGCTGCGTCACGTAGAGGCTGGCGGCAGCCGCGCTGACAGTGCCGCTTTCGACCACGGCCCGGAACGCCTCGACCTGACGCAGGTTGAACGATCTCATCTATAACCCTTTGGAATAGGTGACGTCGATTTTTTATTTTGACATTCTAGGTGGTCCGAAGGAACATGCTGCCGTCGACGCTATGGCCCGGGGGCGACTTTCACTGCCATGCAATATGTCATCAAGCGGATCATCTTGGGCGTGCCTACGCTGCTCGCCATGTTCACGGCGATCTTCCTTCTAGTGCGCGTCATTCCCGGAGACGCCGCCACCGTCGTGCTTGGCGACCAAGCCAGCACGACAGCCCTGGAGGCGTTGCGCGAAAAGCTCGGACTGAACCAACCGCTATGGCGGCAATACGCCGACTTTCTTTACAACCTCCTGCGCGGCGACCTAGGCGTCTCCCTGGTGTCCGGTCGGCCAGTGCTGGGCGAAATCCTACGCGTGCTCCCTAGTACCTTGGAGCTGGCAGCCGCATCCATGCTGCTTGGGCTAGCTCTGGGTTTGCCCTTGGGCGTGGCCGCCGCGGTCTACAACGGGACGTGGCTGGACCACGTTGGCCGCATGGTGTCGCTGCTCGGCCTGTCGCTGCCGGCGTTTGTGGGTGGCATCCTACTGCTTCTAGCATTTGCGATACAGCTGCAGTGGTTCCCCGTGATCCCCATGGGCAGCGGCTGGGCGGAGAATCTGCGCAATCTGGTGCTGCCGTCCTGCACCTTGGGCTTCATCATGAGCGCATACGTCTCCCGCGTAACCCGCACGTCCATGTTGGAAGTCCTGGGTCAGGATTACGTCCGCACCGCTCGCGCCAAGGGAATCGCTCCAGCCCGCTTCATCCTGCGCCACTGCCTTGCCAATGCGTTGCTACCTGTGATCACCGTGACGGGCCTTTACTTCGGAACGCTCATCGGCAATGCCGTCCTGACCGAAATCGTCTTTAATCGCCCAGGAATGGGTAGGTTGATCCTGGGCGCGCTCAACACTCGCGACTATACGCTGCTGCAAGGCCTGATGACGGTATTTGCCGCCTTCATCGTGCTGGCCAATATCGTCACCGACCTTTTGTACGGCATCGTTGATCCGCGCGTGCGCATCGGCACGGGGCGCCAAGTATGAGTACGCTGCAACGGCTCTGCCACGCGCCGCTTGCGTTCGGGCGCCTGCTATCCCGCGGCGGAACAACTGGCTGGATCGGCTTTGCCTTGCTCCTAGCCATTATCTTCATGGCGGTCTTCGCGCGTTGGATTGCACCGCACGATCCAATCGAACAGAACATAGCCAACCGGCTCATGCCGCCATCGTCAGAGTTCCTGCTAGGCACGGACAGCTATGGACGCGACGTGCTGTCACGGATCATCTACGGCGCACGCATTTCGCTCCTCGTCGGCATATCGTCCATTGTTATCGCCATGATCTTTGGGACGGTCGTCGGCATGCTGTCCGGCTACATAGGTGGGCGCTTCGATCAGCTCGTCATGGCAGTTGTCGATGTCATGCTGTCCTTCCCATCGCTGCTGCTTGGGCTGATGGTCGCGGCCGTCATGGGTGCCAGCATCGAAAACCTGATCATTGCCATCGCCGTTACCGAATTCGCACCGTTCGTCCGCCTGGCACGAGCACCCACCCTGGCCATCAAGGAAAAGGAATTCATCGAGGCAGGACGCGCGCTCGGTTTTGGTCACGCCAGGCTCATGGTCGTCCACATCCTGCCCAATATGGTTTCGGACATCCTGATCATGGGGTCGCTGTGGATGGCCACTGCAATCCGCACGGAGGCCTCGCTCAGCTTCATCGGCTTGGGCGTACGTCCTCCCACCGCAACCTGGGGCGGCATGATCCGGGAGGGATTCGAGAACATCCTGGACGCGTGGTGGTTGGCCTTGTTCCCCAGCTTGGCCGTATTCGCGACGGTACTGGCGCTGAATCTGCTGGGCGACGCATTACGTGACGCGATAGATCCCAAGCAGCGCAGGAGCTGAGTATGACGCAAGAGACGATCGCCCCACCGGGTCAGGGACTAGCCCCCGTGCTGGACATCCACAACCTGCGTACCGAGCTGCTCATCGATGGACAATGGCGAGCCGTCGTGCGGAACGTTTCGCTGACCATCCATCGCAACGAAACCCTGGCCCTTGTCGGTGAATCCGGCAGTGGCAAGAGCATGACCGCGTTGTCGGTGCTAAAGCTTCTGCCAACAAAGATCAGCCGCATCGGCGCCGGCCAGATCCTTTTCGAAGGCAAAGACCTGGCTTCCCTGTCCGAGCGTGACCTACGCCGGATACGTGGCAATCGCATCGCAATGATCTTCCAGGAGCCGATGACCTCGCTGAATCCGACGATGCGCGTAGGCGAGCAAATCAGCGAGGCGATCCGCGCCCACAAGAACGTATCGCGTGCCGACGCCCGGTTGCAGGCGGAACAGCTGTTGCAGCAAGTGGGCATTCCATCGGCTCGGTTGCGGCTTGAAGATTATCCGCATCAATTCTCTGGTGGCATGCGCCAGCGCGTCATGATCGCTATGGCAATCGCCTGTCGACCAGCGTTGCTCCTGGCCGACGAACCGACGACCGCCCTGGACGTCACTATACAAGCCCAAGTACTGGCCGTGCTGGCCAAACTGAAGTCGACCTATGGGATGTCGATGGTCTTCATTACTCACAACCTTGGTGTCGTCGCACTCATCGCTGACCGGGTAGCCGTCATGTACGCGGGAGAGATCGTCGAAATAGCAGCGGTCGGGGACCTGTACAGCGAGCCCATGCATCCCTATACCGCTGCACTCCTCGATGCCATGCCGCGCGTGGATCGAACCGAAGACGTGCAACCCATCCCGGGCAGCGTCCCTGCCTTGACCGACATACCGTCCGGCTGCGCATACGCGGCGCGCTGTCCGCTGAAACAGCCATGCTGCGAGAAGGACCATCCGGAGCTGTTGCCAATCGACGGTACGAACCAGCGCTTCGTCCGTTGCTTTGTCCGGAGTGCGAAGTGAACACAGGCAGGAACCCACCCCAGGATCAAGGAATCGTCGTCGAAAACCTTTGCAAGCATTACACGATCGGCGGGCGCTGGCCGGCCCGGGCCAAGCAAATCGTGCATGCTGTGTTGGACGTATCGCTGGTTGTCGCAAAGGGCGAGTCAGTCGGATTAGTCGGCGAGTCGGGCTGCGGCAAATCGACAGCCGCTCGGGCGATTCTGCGACTTATCGAACCTGACTCTGGCAAGATCTTCCATGACGGCGTGGATGTATGCGCGCTATCTGGCCCGGGCCTGCGGCAATATCGGCGCCGTGCGCAACTGGTTTTTCAAGACCCCTACGCCTCGCTCAACCCCAAGCGCACCATCCGCCAGACGCTCGAAGAACCGCTGCGTGTCCACGGCATGGCCAAGCCGGATGAAATCGCCGAACGTGTCGAGCGGGCGCTCGCCGAGGTCGGTTTGCCTGCGAGCAGCCTATCCCGCTATCCGAACGAATTCTCCGGTGGCCAGCGTCAACGCATCGGCATCGCCCGGGCGCTCGTCCTGGAGCCAGACTTTGTCGTGGCTGACGAGCCAGTATCTGCGTTGGACGTCTCGGTGCAAGCACAGATCTTGCAACTGCTGAAAACGCTTCAGCAACTCCGCAACTTGTCTTTCCTTTTCGTATCGCATGACTTGGGCGTCGTGCGCAACTTCTGCAGCCGGACGAACGTGATGTACCTCGGCCGAATCGTCGAAACCGGCCCGACCGAACAAGTCCTTGATGCGCCCCGCCACCCTTACACCCGGTTGCTGCGCAACAGTTCACCAATCCCGGATCCCGCGCAGCGCATCCACTTGGTAGCCAGCCACCAAGATCTACCGTCGGCCACCAACCCACCAACGGGCTGCGCCTTTCATCCGCGTTGTCCTCATGCTAAGGAACGTTGCCGCAGCGAAGTGCCAACGCTGCAGGCCATCCCTGGCGACCCGAGCCGAGCAGTGGCCTGCCATTTTCCTTTGCATGGCTAATGCGCATACCCAATTCTTTTTTGACGCGATTGTGCGATTTCCAAACTGATATGGAGTTCTTGTCGTGAGTGCAGCAAGTTTCATCTACCTAAGCCAGGAAGACGCAATCAAGCACGGCGCCGCGGATGTGGTCGCAACGATGGCCGATGTCGAGCGCACGGTTGTACTCACCTACCAAGGCAAGGCGATCGAAGCGCCCACCGCCACGTTGTTTTGGGACATCGATCCGGCAATACTTCGGAAACCGTTCATCGGCTATCCGAGCAAGAAGCGCGCGAACATCCACGCCGGCTACATTGACGATGATGGCGTAAAGAAGGTCGCCATCAAAAACATTCCCAGCAATCCGGATAATCCAGCCAACGGCTATGGGCCACGCGCTTCTGGCTTGATCACCGTCCTGCATCCGGAAAGCGGGTACCCGATCGCCGTCATGGATGCCATGGTCATCAGCTGCATGCGCACCGGCTGCTTGGGCGCATTGGGAGTCAAGTACCTGCGCGCGTCCAAGGCCCGAACCGCCGCATTCATTGGCGTCGGGCCGGTCAACCAGGCTGCCATCATGGCCACCGCACAGGTAATGCCCGAGCTACAGCGCGCCTATGTCTTCGATTTCGACAAGGCCAGGGCACAACGCTACGCAAACAAGTTCTCCTCAGAGCTTGGCGTAGAGATTGTTGTATGTGATTCCGCCAAGGCTGCAATCGTCGATGCGGACGTGGTCGTTCCCGCCACCAGCGTCCAGAACAAAGACGGCGCCTATATCGAGTACAGCTGGCTCAAGAAAGGAGCATTGCTGGTCGACCTGTCCCTATGGGATGCGAAATACGAAGTTTTCGAGAAAGCCGACGCTATGTTTACCAACTCCGACCTGGCCTTGGATCGCACGACGATGACCCCAGCTTGCCTAATCGCAGAAGGCATTACGACGCCAGACAAGTTAGTTGATCTCGGTGGGGTCATTCTCGGCAAGTTGCGGGGACGCACTTCCGACGACGAAATCATCGTCTACTTCGCTCGTGGCATGGCGCTTTATGACGTCATGAGCGGTCACCGCGTTTACGAGAACGCGCGCAAGTCCGGCCAGGGACAGCTGCTCAGCTTATGGCAAAACGAGTTTTGGCTGTAGTTCCTGCATAACAGGTGGCGTGCAATGCAGCTTGTCCACCAATTGCTTGGAGGATGCAAAGATGACTAGAAAATTGTTTTGCGCGGCACTTTCAAGTGCAGCCCTGCTTGTATCGCTTTCGGCCGCCTCGGCCACGACCTTGCAAATCGGCATTGGCACGTCGGACATCCAAACCCTGGACATACACCGGGCTACGGGCTTCGACTCCATGCTGTTGAGCCAAGTGTTCAATGGCCTGGTACGCTTTCCCCCAGGAAGTGCCGATCCGTCCAAGCTCGAACCGGATCTGGCCGAGCGCTGGGAAAATTCGGCAGACCACTTGACCTGGACTTTTCACCTACGCAAAGGCGTTCAGTTCCACGGCAACCACGGTGAGGTACGCGCCGACGACGTGGTGTATTCGTACACCCGGGCGATGGATCCGGCGCAATCGTCGCATGCACCGGCATTTGAGCCCATCGCCAAGATTGAGGCCAAGGACGACTACACCGTGGTCATTACGCTGAAGCGGCCGACGTCTGGTTTCCTCGGCTTGGTAGCCAATTATCGCGGGGGCAATGTCACCAGTCGCCAGGCGGCCACGGCGACCGCGGGTGCGCTGCCTGTCGGCACCGGCCCATTCGAGATCGTCGAGCACGTCCCGCAACAGTACGTGCGGCTCAAGGCACACAAACGTTACTTCCGGGGCGAACCCCAAATCGATGAGATCTACTGGCGCTTTGTTGCGTCTGACAGCAGCCGCGATCTTGCCTTCAAGGCCGGGCAGCTTGACATCATTTATGGGAGACGTGAACAGCGCTGGGTCGACAGCGTGCGCGAGCGAAAAGGTGTGCAGCTGGATGTCTTCGGTCCTGGCGAATTCCGGACCCTTCACCTAAACCGGACGATCAAGCCACTAGACAATCCGTTGGTGCGGCAAGCTATCGCGCACGCCGTCAATATCGACGAAATCATGCAATTCGTCGGCAAGGACGTGACCATCAAGGGTTGCTCAGTAGTTCCGCCCGGTTATCTCGGGGAAGATTGCTCATTCAAGTACGGCTATGACCCGGACCGGGCCCGCCAGCTGCTTGCCCAGGCAGGGCATCCCGACGGCATCACGCTTCCGGTGGTGGTTTCCAACATTTCGTCCATCCTTCCGGTCATGGAAGTGGTCCAGAACCAACTGAGCAAAGTCGGCATCCGGCTCGACATGAAGGTCGTGGACCACCCCACGTTCCACGAGCAGATCCGCAAGAATGCCAGCGCCATCGTCTTCTACGGTGCGGCACGCTTTCCGGTAGCCGATACTTACTTGACCCAGTTCTATGATTCGGCGGCGATCGTTGGCACCCCAACGGCAGTCACGAACTTCTCACACTGCTCGGTAGGAGACGAAGCCATTCGTGCCGCGCGTCTCGAGCTCGATCCGGCCAAACAAATCGAACTGTGGAAACAAGCCCAGCGCTTGATCAATGACGACGTCTGCGGTATTCCACTATTCGACCTGCGCCAGGTTTGGGCACGCAGCGACAAGGTCGACTACGGCTACAAGCTTGAGGGCGACATCAACATCGCCCCACCCATCACGGAAAAGACCTCCAAACGCTAGCACGGGCATCCGCCCCATTCCGAATGGGCGGCTGCGGGTTATGCCGCGAACTCGTGATCAGCGGCCCACAAAAACAACCACAACGTCGCCGCGCGAGGCCATCGGTACGGCCCGTGCGGTGACCTCACCCCAGCACGCTACCCAGCGTGCGACGCACGTCTTCCTCGCTGCGGCCGCTGCGGCGCACGTAGTCCTGCAGCTGGTCTTCGCCGATCAC
>Ga0065720_1002925_pt1 | contig 36675 bp, 32 predicted proteins | sample Thericmetagenome_FD_59107 | JGI IMG/M metagenome (GOLD analysis project Ga0065720, IMG submission 59107) | Thermophilic microbial communities from the Joint Bioenergy Institute, California, USA of rice/straw/compost enrichment - eDNA_2 v2... | ecosystem: Engineered > Solid waste > Grass >... | reverse complement strand
TTGCACGAGCCTGCGCCTGGCCATGCCTGGGTGGCGTTGGACGCGCTGTCCGCCGCGGCGTTGCCTGCGCCGGTGCGCGCGCTGGTCGACGGCTATTTCGCCGCCGGCTTGGTCTAGCGCGGTGCGCCCGGCCGCCGCATCAGGCGGCACGCCGAAACGGCGCAGCACACGGGCCCAGCCGCAGGCCGTCGGGCAGGTTCTTCCAAGGCAGCGCCGCCGCATCCATGGGCATGGCACCGGGTGCGGTCGCAACGATGATTTCCTGCGCGATGGGCGTGAAATCGGCCCGGAAATGCACGGCGCTCTTGACCACGAGGACGGCCTGCCGGGTCGGCTCGATCCCCACAAAGCGGAACATCGCCTGGTCGGCCATCTGCACCTTGTGCGAGGCCAGCACGACGCGCACGCCGCCGATGCGCAGGCAGGCCGACGGTCCGACGTCCAACCTGAAGCCGCGGTAGTAAGGTCCGGTGGCATCAAAGCGCCCGTCGCTGATCCGTTCCACGACGAACTCCGCCTCGAAGGGCTCATCGCCGGCCACGCCGGAATTGCCGCCGATGGGCAGCCGTATGCGCGCGCCCTCGCCGGCCGCATGCACCCGCTGAACCGCGCCGGGGTCGACGATCAGCCCGATCGCCGCACGTTGGACGTCGTGGCGCACCAGCGCGCGCAGCAGCCCGGTAGTGTCGGAATTGCTGCCGGCGCCCGGGTTGTCCTGCGCGTCGGCGATGACGATGGGCCTGCCGGCCGACGCGGACTGCCGCATGGCGTACAGGACCGCCTCATCGGCATCGTAAAGCTTGCCGGCGAACGCCGGCTCGGCAGCGGCCACCGCGTCGGCCAGCGCCTGCGCGGCGGCCTCGGCGCCAGCCTGGTCCGTGCCGTAAGCCCAGATGACCGGCGAACACTCGGGGAAATCCGCCGCGGGAAACCCCATGGCGAAAGAGACGTGCAGGACGTCGGCCTCAATCTGCTCGAGTTTCCGGTACAGCCCTTTGGCCGGTTCGATGTCCGTGCACTGCCAGCAGATGGGCAGGAGGAAATCGAGCCGCCGCCAGGCTACGGCCGGCCGCACGCCGTCGGCCAGGCGGCGACGCAGCAAGGCGTACGCGCGGCGCCCGGTCTCGGCCATGTCGACGTGAGGATAGGTGCGGTAGGCCACCAGCGCATCGGCCTGCTCCAGCATGCGCCGCGTGACGTTGGCGTGCAGGTCCAGCGACGCGATCACCGGCACATCTGGCCCGACCAGCTCGCGCACCCGCTGCAGCAGATCACCCTCGCCGTCGTCGACGTGCTCGGCGACCATCGCGCCGTGCAGGTCGAGATATACCGCGTCGACGGGCAGCGCATTGCGCACCCCATCCAGGATCAGCGCCGCGATGCGCTCATAGGCATCGCGCGTGACATGGGCCGACGGGCTGGCTGCGCACCAGACGGTCGGCACGACGGTGTCGCCAGCATCGAGCGCGGCCTGGACGAAACCGGCCGCGGGGATGTTAGCACCGGCGATCGCCGGCCAGACGCTTTCGCCGGTGGACAAGCCCGGCCAGCCGCCACCGATCTCGAAAGCCCGCCAATCGGCCTTATCGGGGGCGAAGGTGTTGGTCTCATGCTGGAAGCCGGCGTAAACGATGCGTGCCATGGAGGGTTTCCCGAAACTGAAAGCGTTGAGGTCAGGCGGCCGCGTCCTGGGCGACGGGCCGGAAATGTTGAAAATCCCAATGCCGTCCCGGCGCGGCCTCGATCAGGCTGCGCGTGTAAGGCTCGCGGGGATGGGCCAATACCTGCGCGGCAGTCCCGGATTCCACGACCCGGCCGCGCTGCATGACCAGGATGGTGTCGCATATCTGCGCGGCCACACGCAGGTCGTGGGTAATGAACAGCACACCTATGCCCACGCGCCGGCGCACCTGCTCGAGCAGGTCCAGGACCTGGGCCTGCACCGAAACATCCAGCGCCGACACCGCCTCGTCGGCAACAAGCACATCCGGCTCCATGACCAGCGCCCGCGCGATGCAAATGCGCTGTCGCTGGCCGCCAGAAAACTGGTGCGGATAGCGCTGCATGGCATCGGCAGGCATGCCGACAAGCTGCAGGGTGTGCGCGGCCTTGCGCAGCGCCTGCTCGCGCGGCATGCCGTAGTTGAGCAGGCCTTCGATAATGGACTCGCCCACGCGCCGGCGCGGGTTCAAGCTGCGATAAGGGTCCTGGAAAACGATCTGAATACGCCGGCGCAACCGCGCCAGCTGGGCGCGTCCGGCCGCGGCGATGTCCTCGCCCTGCAGGCAGACGTTGCCAGAACTGGGGTCGATCAGGCGCACCACGCAGCGCGCCACGGTCGACTTGCCAGAGCCGGATTCGCCCACGATGCCCACGATCTCGCCGCGCCGCAGCCGGAACGTCACGTCCTGGGCCGCGGCTACCTCGGGCGCACGCTCGAGCCAGCCGCCGCGGCGATAGACTTTGCCCAGCGCTTGTACGTCCAGCACTGCATCGCCGTCGGGCGCCGGCCGCTGGTGGGGCACGAGGCTGGGCACTGACGACACCAGCATGCGCGTGTAAGCATCGGACGGGTTCTGCAGAATGGCCTGGCGCATGCCGGTTTCGACAACCTTGCCCTGGTTCATCACCACGATGCGGTCGGCGATGTCGGCCACCACGCCGAAATCATGCGTGATGAAGACCACCGCCGTGCCCTGCTTGGCCTGCAGCTCCCGGATCAGCATTAGGATCTGCTTCTGCGTGCTGACATCCAGCGCCGTGGTCGGCTCGTCGGCGATCAGCAGCCGCGGCCGCAGGATAAGCGCCATGGCGATGACGATACGCTGGCGCTGGCCGCCCGAGAGCTGGTGCGGATAGGATTCGTAGATGCGCTCCACGTCGGGCAGGTGCACCGATTCGAGCATTTCCAGCACCCGGCGCCGGCGCTCGGCCGCGCCCAGCCGCGTATGCAGGCGCAGGACCTCGGCCACTTGGCGACCAACCTTCTGCACGGGGTTGAGCGCAGTCATGGGTTCCTGGAACACCATCGCCATCTTGGCGCCGCGCAGCTGGCGCAGCCTGGCCGGTGTGGCGCGTACGACGTCCTCGCCGTCGACGCGTATGGAGCCGGCCTCGACTACCAGCGAATCACGCGGCAACAGGCCCATGGTCGCCAGCGACGTAACGGATTTTCCGGACCCCGACTCGCCGACGACGCAGACGGTTTCCCCAGCGCGCACATCGAAACTGACGCCCTCGACCACAGCCCGGCCGCCCGGTGCACGCACGCGCACCGTCAGGCCTTCGACCGCCAGCACCGGACGGCCGGTGTCGTCTTCATGCACGTTCGTGTTTGCAGTCATGTCCATCCCTTGCTGGTGGCAGCTGCGGCCTACAGGCGGCGCGACATGCGGGGGTCGAGGCTGTCGCGCAGCGCATCGCCCAGCACATTGACGCTGAGCACCAGCAGCGACAGCACCGCGCCGGGATACAGCACCAACCCCGGAATGAGCTGGAAGAACGACCGGCCTTCGGCCATGATGTTCCCCCACGATGAGATTTCGGGCGGTACCCCGGCGCCGAGAAAGCTCAGGATGGCCTCGGTCAGGATGGCCGACGCAAAGATATACGTCCCCTGCACGATGAGCGGCGCCACGGTATTGGGCACGAGATGGCGGATCATGACCGCCAAGGGCGACGTCCCCAATGAGATCGCCGCCTCGACATAGGGCTCGTTGCGCACGGACAGGACCACGCCGCGCACCAGCCTGACCACCCGCGGAATCTCCGGAATGGTGATGGCCACGATCACCGTCGTCAGGCTGGCCCCCGACAGCGATACCAGTGCGATGGCCAGCAACACGCCCGGGATCGCCATCAACCCGTCCATGACGCGCATGATGATCGCGTCAGCCCAGCGGAAGTACCCGGCGATCACGCCGATGACCAGGCCTGCGGCGATGCTGAACACAGCCACACTGACCCCGACCACCAAGGACACCCGCGAGCCGTAGATCACCCGCGAATAGACGTCGCGCCCATAGGCATCGGTGCCCAGCCAATGTTCGGCCGACGGCGGCTTGAGCCGCTGCGTCGGGTCGATCTGGACCGGATCGATCGTGTTCAGCCATGGCGCGAACACGGCCATGATGACCGACGCAGCAAGGACGGCCAGGGCAATGGCCACGGGTGGGCTGCGCAGCACTTGCGACAAGGCCGATTGCTGGCTGGCGCCGGACGCGTCTGAGATGGAAGGGACGCTGGCCATGGGCACCTCAATATCGGATCCGCGGGTCGAACACGGTATAGAGCACGTCGACGACCAAATTGATGAAGACGTAAATGAAGGAAAAGAGCAGGATCAGCGCCTGGATGACGGGGTAATCGCGCCCAAGCACGGCCTCGACCACCAGCCGGCCCAGCCCAGGCAGGTTGAACACCGACTCGGTCACCACCACGCCGCTGATCAGCAGTGCCACACCCACCCCGACGATGGTCACGATGGGCACCGCCGCATTGCGCAGCGCGTGGCCCAGCAACACGGCCCGCTCGCGCAAGCCCTTGGCCCGCGCGGTGCGGATGAAGTCCTCGCCCATGACCTCGATGATGCTGGTGCGCGCGATCCGCGCAATCAGGGCGATGTACACCGTCGACAGCGCGACCGTCGGCAGCGCCAGCGACCGGGCGAACGGCCAGATCCCCTCCGACGGAGGCTTATACCCCTGCACCGGAAACCATCCCAGCCCGATCGAAAACGCCAGAATGAGGACATAGCCGATAACGAACACCGGAATGGAAAAGCCCAGCACAGAAAAGGCCATTACCGCGCGATCGAGCAGCCGGCCCTGGCGCCAGGCCGCCAGGATGCCCAGCGGCACTGCCACCAGGACCGACAGCGTAATCGTGCTCAGCGCCAACGCGAGGGACGGCCCCATGCGCTGCAGGATCATGTCCGCCACGGGTGTGCCGGACAGCAGCGACACGCCCAGGTCCCCGCGCAGCAGCTGGCCAACCCACATGACGAACTGCCGCGGGATGCTCTGGTCCAGCCCCATCGAGCGCCGGATTTGTTCCAGTTGCTCGGCCGTGGCCGTGTCGCCGGCGATGATGGCGGCCGGATCGCCGGGGGTCAGCCTGAGGATGGCAAAGACGATGACGGCGACCATGGCCATGACCGGCACCACGGCCAATGTCCTGCGCAGCACGAACAGCAGCATGGGCGGCTCACTTGGCCGATTTCGACAGGCCCCAGAACACCGGGACCGGCGCCTCGATGGGCTGGCTCAACATCTTGCGCATCGCCGCCGGCACGGTGTACTGCCCCATGGGCAGCAGCACGCCCTCTTCGATGACCAACGCCTGGATCTCTTCGGCCAACTGCTTCAGGCGCGCCGGGTCAGAGGTCATGGCAAACTGCCTGCGCAGCGCTTCGATCTTCGGCACGTCCGGCCAGCCAAACCACGCCTGCTTGCCGTTGGCGGCCACGCCGAATGCGCGCAGCGGATCTAGCGCCTCGGCCATCACGTTGTTGGTGGCGAAAATGTTCCAGCCACCCTCGGACAGCGGTGCCTGGGAAGCGCGGCGGGTCACCAGCGTCTGCCAGTCCATCGCCTGCATCTGGACATTGAAGCCGGCCTCGCGCAGCGCCTGGCCGATGACCACGGGTTGCGGGCTGACCGAAGGCGCATCGGTGGGCTGCAGGATCACCACCGGCTCACCCTTGTAGCCGGCCTGCTTGAGCAACTCGCGGGCCTTTTCGATGTTGCCCTTGACGGTGACCTCGGCACCGACCTGGCTGTCGTAGGTCAGCCCGCAGCCAAAGAGCGCCGGGCACGTCCGGTAGTACTCAGGGTTGCCGACCAAGGCCTGCAGGACGTTGGTCTGGTCCACGGCGTACATGGCCGCCTGGCGAACCAGCTTGTTGTCAAAGGGGGGATGCAGGTGGTTCATGCGCATGACCGTCTGGTACCCTTGCGGATCGAAAACGGTCAGCGCAACGTCCGGGTTGTTCTTCACCAGGGGCAGCAAGTCGTATGGCATTTGCTCCAGATAATCGACCTCGCCACTGAGCAGCGCGTTGACCGAGGTCATGGTATCGGGCATGGACACCCAGCGCACGCGGTCGACCTTGACGACCTTGCCGCCGGCCAGACCGCTGGCCGGCTCGGGACGCGGCACGTAGTCCGGATTCTTTTCGTAGACCGCCTGCAGGCCCGGCTTGAATTCGGCCATGACCATCTTGAACGGGCCCGATCCGATATACTCCTTGATCGGCTGGTTCGACGGCGTTTCGGCGATGCGCTTGGGCATCATGAAGGGCGCCACGCCGCTGGGCTTGGCCAGGGCGCGCAGGGCGAAGTCAGTGGCCTCCTTGAAGCGCATGACGAAGCGCCGCTCGTCGATCACCTCCATTGCGTCCATCATGCCGGTCATCATCTGGCCCATCTTGTCCTGCTCGGCCCAGCGCTTGATCGAGGCCACGCAGTCCTCGGCAGTGACCGGCGCGCCGTCATGCCACTTCAGGCCCTCGCGCAGCGTGAAGGTGTAGGCCTTGCCCTCGTCGGAAACTTCCCATTTTTCGACCATCTGCGGCTGGACACGGTTCTGCGCATCCGTGGCCAGCAACGTGTCGTAGATCATGTAGCCGTGGTTGCGCGTGATGTGCGCAGTCGTCATGATGGGGTCCAGCACCCGCAGGCTGGAATGCATGACTGCCGTGATCGTCTGGGCCTGTGAAGCCGGCGCCGCAGCCAGCAGCGCACCGGCAGCCGCGGCCATGACAAGTCGGTTCAACGAATAACGGCGATGTTCAGTGGACATGGTTTTCCCCTTGATAAGCAATGCGCCGCCGCAGGACCGAACCCGGCCTGCCGCTTTCAGGACGCCCGCTGCCTGGCGGCCACGATGCCGTGCCCCCTTTCGGCGAACGCGTCGTGCTCGAGCGCCGGCACGAACAGCCCACCGGTGCTCCAGATGATGTGATTGGCGCGGGACAGCACCGCCGCCGCCCCGCTGGCTTGCAGATAGGCACGTCCCGGACCGGTGCCCAGCAGCGCACGTGGCCCGCTAAAGCCCGCTGCCGCCGACGGCTCGATCTTTAGCCCATCGGATTCCCGCAAGCGGTACAGGTCCGCGTAAAGCGCCTCGTCCTCTACCGTCACCACGCCGGATACCAGGTGGGCGACTTGCTCATAGGCGAGCTCCGAGGCCACGGGAACGGCCAGGCCGTCGGCCTCGGTACGGTTGTCCAGGCCGACGTCGTAAACGGAAATACCCGGCCGGTCGCCGTGCTGCAACCGGGCCAGGAAGCAGGCCGAGGCGCGCGGCTCGACGAATATGCAATGCACGGCAGTGCCAAACAGCAGCTTCAGCCCGGCAGTGATGCCGGCCGGCGCGCCGCCCACGCCGCAAGGCAGATAAACGAAAAGCGGATGGCCGTCGTCGATCGCGACGCCGGCCTCGGCCAGTTGCGCCTGCAGGCGCAGGGCAGCGACGCTGTAGCCCAGGAACAGCGCCATGGACCGCTCGTCGTCGACGAAATAGCTCAAGGGATCGTCCTGCGCGCGCCGGCGTCCGGCAGCAACCGCGCGCGCGTAGTCGCCCTCGTGCTCCACGACGTTTACGCCGTGGGCGCGCAACTTATCTTTTTTCCATTGGCGTGCCTCGGCCGACATGTGCACCGTTACGCGAAAACCCAGGGCAGAGGCCATGATGCCTATGCTCAACCCAAGGTTGCCGGTCGAGCCGACCGACACTTCGTAGCGGCCGAAGACCTCGCGCGCCGCCTGCCCGGCCAGGACACGATAGTCCTGCGCGCCGTCCAACAACCCATGCTCGAGCGCCAGGTTCTCGGCCAGCAGCAACATTTCATAAATGCCGCCCCGTGCCTTGATGGACCCTGCCACGGGCAAGTCGTGGTCGGCCTTTACCCAGTAGCGCCCGGCGGATCCGGCCTCGGGCAGGTCCGGATAGGGCCCGCGCAGCGGAATCAATGCGGACTCGATCTGGCCGCCGGCCGCACGAACCTCGGGAAACAATGCACCAAGCAGGGGCGCAAAGCGCTGCCACCTGGCCTCGGCCGTTTTGACATCTTCCAAACTAATGAGAGCCGGATTCGCCGCGAGTTGGGTATCGCCAATCCGGGGGTTGCACCAGAATTGCGCAGCCGGTTCGCCACCGTGGTGCAAACCATTAATTTGATTGGAATTGTTCTGCGACCGGAGCATGGGCTTCCACTGCATAAGTCGAGGTCCAATCGCCATTTAACGTTACTATGGGGAAAGCCGCAAAGCATTTATATTGACTATTACATTAGTTTAATTAATGAAAATAGCGCTCTCGACCTCGCTGCTGGTGTGGATCCGCGCCTTTGATGCGGCTGCGCGCCATGGCAGCTTCACCCGGGCGGCCACCGAGCTGCACGTCAGCCAGGGCGCCGTCAGCCAACAGGTCAAGAGCCTGGAGCAATGGCTGGGCGTACCGCTGTTTCACCGCGCGCACCGCAAGCTGGCGCTGTCGCCGGACGGCCAGCGACTGAGCCTGGCGGTGCGCGAGTCCCTGGACATCCTGCAAACCGCACTGGGGCGCATGCGAGTCGACGCCCGCCACGCGTCGATCCGGCTGAGCTGCTCGCCGTCCTTTGCCGCGCGCTGGTTGACGCCGAGGCTGGGCAACGTCCTGCGCGAGCACCCGCAGCTGTCGCTGCGCGTCTATGGCGAATTCCACCGCCTGGACCGCGCCCGGATGCAGGCCGACGGCATGCACGCCGCGGTGCGCTTCGACACTGGCGACTACACCGACCTGCGCGCGATCGCGTTCCTGGATGAATGGCTGGTGCCCGTGGCGGCGCCGGCCTTCCTGGCCGAGCACCCGCAGCTGTGTCAACCCGGCTGCCTGCCCGCGGCGATGATGCTGCACGACGCCTCGCCCTGGCAAAACGCCGAGGAGCATGAGGAATGGAACACCTGGCTGCGCGGGCTGTCGCTTCCCGTTCCAGCCGAGCATGACGGGCAGCGCTTCAATATGTCGCAGCTGGCAGTCAGCGCGGCGCTGGCCGGGCAAGGGGTGGCCATGGGCCGCCTGTCGCTGGTCCTGGAAGACTTGGCTGCCGGCCGGTTGGTCCCATTGCTCAAGCGCGCGGTCCGCTCGCGCGCATCGTACTTCTTTATTGCCGGCGACGACGGTGACGAGCGCATCGCGCTGCTGCAAGCCTGGCTGCAGCAGGAAGGCAGGCGGTTTCGCCGCGAGCGCAATGCCTGGTGCCGCAAGGCAGGCCTGGAGCTCGTCGACGGCCCGCACCCGGCGGGCGCGCCCGGCACGCCCGGCTCGTAGGTCGCGGTGTTGCGCCGGACGGGCTAGATCATGGACGGGCGATAACGGCTGATGCTCATCAGGATCCCGCAGGCCATGCCCAGCGTCAGCAGCGCCGTCCCGCCGTAGCTCATGAAGGGCAGGGGCACGCCCACCACGGGCAAGATACCCGTGACCATGCCGATGTTGACGAACACGTAGATGAAGAAAACCATGGTCAGCGCCCCCGCCAGCAGGCGCCCGAACTGCGTGCGCGCTTGCACCGCGATGGTCAAGCCGCGGGCAAGCAGCAGCGTGTAGAGCACCAACAGCAACACCCCGCCATACAGGCCGAATTCCTCGGCATAGACCGCGAAGACAAAGTCGGTCGTGCGCTCAGGGATGAAGTCCAGGTGGGTTTGCGTGCCCTGCATGTAGCCCTTGCCGTACAAGCCACCCGAACCCACCGCGATCATCGACTGGATGGTATGGAACCCCCTGCCCAGCGGATCGGCGTTCGGATCGAGCAATGTGCAAACGCGATGCTTCTGGTAGTCGTGCAGCACGACCCAGTCCACGTCCGGCGCGCACAGCTGCTCCTCGTAATGGATGACGGTGCCTATGCCTATGGCCGCGACCAACGCCACCGGTACCAGCAGCCTGAACGACAGGCCAGCGAAGTAGATGACACAGAACCCGGCGCCGAACACCAGCAGCGCCGTGCCCAGGTCCGGCTGAAGCACGATCAGGGCGAAAGGCACCGCCAACAACAGGGCCGCCACGAAAAAATCGCGCACCCGCAGGTCGCCCTCGTGGCGCTGGAAGTACCAGGCCAGCATCATGGGCACGGTCAGTTTCATCATTTCCGACGGCTGTATCCGGGTCACGCCCAAGTTCAGCCAGCGCGTGGCACCCTTGCTCGTTTCGCCGAAAAATTCCACGCCCAGCAACAGCACCACGCCGACCAGGTAAAAAGGCAGCGCCAGCCGGCACAGCGTGGGCGGGGGGATCAAGGCCACCGCCCACATGGCCACGAACGCCACGAGGAAGTTCCGCGCCTGGTCGGCAAAGCGCCAGTCCGTGCCGCCGACGGCCGAATGCATGACGGTCAGCCCCAACCCGGCCAGCAGCAGCAGGATCAAAAGCAAAGGCCAGTCGAACGCCGTCAGGACGCGGACGAGGTATTGCAACAGCCGCTTCATTGCGTGCGGCTCTCTGCGGAGGCCGGCGCCGCGCGGGCCACCGTGGCGGGCACGGGTCGACCCACGGGGTCGGCACGGCTGAGCCAGTAATCGAACACCTTGCGCGCGATGGGCGCGGCCGCGGTCGACCCCCACCCCCCGTTTTCGACGATGAGCGCGACCGCGATCTGCGGCGACTGCGCCGGGGCAAACGCCATGAAAAGCGCATGGTCGCGCAAGCGTTCGTCGACCTCCGACGCCCGGTATTTGGCCCCGCGCAGGCTAAAGACCTGGGCCGTGCCGGTCTTGCCCGCCGCCTGGTAGGCGGCGCCCTCGAACGCCTGGCGCGCCGTGCCCTTGCGCACCACGTCGACCAGCGCGGCCTTGACCGCGCGCACGTTCTCCGGGCGCAGGGGGATCGTGTAGGACGGCTCGGACACCGTCAGCGTGCGCTCGCCAGTGCGGGGGTCTTCCACCGCGCGAACCAGGTGCGGCTTCATGTAGACGCCGTCATTGGCCAGCACTGCAGTGGCCTGTGCCAGCTGCAGCAGCGTAAAGGCGTTATAGCCCTGGCCAACCGCCACGGAAATCGTCTCGCCCGTATACCAGCGCTGCTGCTCGCGCGTCTTGTAGGTCTTGCGCTTCCACTCGGTCGAAGGCAGCACGCCGGTGCGCTCGCCCTCCAGGTCGATGCCGGTGAGCTGGCCGAACCCGAACGGCTTCATGAAGTCGTGCAGGGCGTTGACGCCGATCTCCGGCCCGAGCGAATAGAAGTAGGTGTCGGACGACACCACCAGCGCCTTGTGCATATCGGTCATGCCATAGGACACCGACCCGGCATTGCGAAAGCGCTGCCCGGCAAACTCGAAATAACCCGGGTCGTAGACCCGCTCGGTGGCGGTGCGCTTGCCCAGTTCCAGCGCGGCCAGCGCGACGAAGGGCTTATAGGTCGAACCGATGGGATACGTGCCGTACAGCGGCCGGTTGATCAGCGGATGGTCGGGCGACTCGTTCAGCTGGCGCCAGCTTTCGACATCTATCCCGTCGACGAAGAGGTTGGGGTCGAAGGACGGCACCGAGACGAAGGCCAGCACGTCGCCCGTGGCCGGCTCGATGGCCACCAGCGCCCCGCGCCGGCCCTCGAAAGCCTGTTCCGCCACGCGCTGCAGCCCCATGTCCAGGGACAGCACGAGGTTGGCGCCCGGCACCGGGTCGATGCGGCGCAAGGTGCGCACAGGCCGGCCCGTAGCCGTGACCTCGACCTCCTCCAGGCCGGTGCGCCCGTGCAGCACCTGCTCCCAAGTCTTTTCCAGGCCTTTCTTGCCGATCACGTCGGTGCCACGGTAGTTGCCGAGCACGCCCTCTTCGTCCAGCGCCTGCAGGTCCGCCTCGGATATGCGGCCGATGTAGCCCAGCACGTGCGCAGCCGACGTGCCCTGCGGATACTCGCGCACCCAGCGTGCCTTGAGCTCTACGCCGGGAAAGCGGAAGGCGTGCGCGGCAAACCAGGCAGCCTCGGTGTCGTTGAGGTTGTTGCGCAGCAGCACGCTTGCATAGCGGCTGGACTCCGCCACGCGGCGCTTGAAGCGGCGCTGCTCGGCCGGGCTGACGTAGACCACCTGCCGGAGGGCGTCGAGCATCGCGTCGATGTCCTCGACGTGCGCAGGCACCACCTCCAGCGTATAGCTGCGGTAGTTGCGCGCCAGCACCTCGCCATTGCGGTCGACGATCTCGCCGCGCCGCGGCGGCACCGGCACCACGGCGATGCGGTTGCGGTCGGCGCGCGCGGCGAGCCCTTCATGCCGGTCCACCTGCAATTGCCAGAGCCGGCCGGTCAGCAAGCCAAACCCGGCCAGCACGACCACGCCGGCCACCCAGGCCCGCAGGCGGAAGCGCTGCTTTTGCAACTGGCCGGTTTTCTTGAAATCGAACATCGCCTGCCTCCGCTAGACCGCCGAGGCTTCGGAGTCTTCGGACCGGCGCTGGGGCAGCTGCAGCAGCCATCCGGCCAGCGGCCACAGCGCCGCGGTCAGGGCGCAGCTCGTCGCCCATTGCCACCCCGGCCAGGCACCTGACAGCCACGCGTGCAGCACCCGCACCAGCAGCTGCGCCGCAAAGAACAGCGGCAGCATATGCATGGCCTGGCTCCACAGGTCGAAGTGCTGCAGCCGGCGATGCAGCGCGATGGCCCCGTACGAGACCAGGGTGTACTGCAGCGCGTGCTCGCCCAGTATTCCCGAATCGTGCACGTCCATGAGCAGGCCGAAGACGAAGGCGGCGGTCATGCCTACGCGGCGCGGCTCGTGCACGCTCCAGAACGCCAGGACCAACAGCAGCAAGTCGGGCGCAGGCGGCCACAGCCGCCACGGCAGCAGTGACACCAGCCAGACCACCAACACGGTGAACCAGACGAATCCCGCGTGCGCGGGCACGGTCAGGTGCTCGGGCGTGACCGATTTCGGCCGCGGCACCGGGGGGTGCTCGGCCGGCTTGCGCCCGGGCCTGAGGTTCTCTGGGCTATGGCGCGGCACCGGCATTGTCCTCCATGGACGGGGCTGCGGGTGTGTCCAGGGCTGGCGGCGCCTGGACCGGAACCTCGGCGTCCGGCTCGGCGTCGTCGACGGACACCTGCAGCACCAGGAAGTGCCGATAACGCTCGGGATGGGACAGCGGCTGGGCAATGGCGCGCGCAAACCCCGAGGCCGAGTCGCGCTCGACCTTCTCGACCCTGGCCACCGGCAGGCCGGCGGGAAACAGCTTGCCCACGCCGCTGGTAATCAGCACGTCGCCCTCGCGGATATCGGCATCGGCAGCAAAATACCGCACTTCGACCTTGCCCGGCACATTGCCGCCAAAAGCGATAAGACGCAAGCCATTGCGCAGAAGTTGCACGGGGATGGAGACGCGCTCGTCGGTCAGCAGGGCGGCCTCGGCGGTCATGGGCGTGACGCGCACGATCTGCCCCACCACGCCGCCCTCGTCGATGACGGGCATGCCGGGGGCGATGCCGCTTGCGCTACCCTTGTTGAAGACCAGCCGGCGGTTGAACGAGTCGGGTGGCTCGTAAAACACCTCGACCACCACCGCCGACTGCGAAACCGAGTCGCTTACCCCCAGCAGCCGCCGCAGCTGGGCGTTTTCGGCGGCCAGCTGGGCGGCGTGCGTGGCGACCTGGGCCAGTTCGATGCGCTGGCGCTGCAGCGCTTCGTTTTCGGTACGCACCAGGCGGGCCGCATTGAGCCAATCGTTGACCTGGACCACGGCGTCGCGCGGCAACAGCACTGCCCGCTGGAACGGGTAGAGCACCACGGCCACAGCCTGGCGCAACGGCTCGAGCACCCGCATCTGCGAGTCCAGGACCAGGAAAACCACCGCCAGCAGGGCCAGGACGAACAGGCGGATTTCGGCCGAGGGTTCATGCCTGAACAGCCTGAGGGTCCCGTGTGGTTGCATTGGCGGTCGGGAGCCGGGCGCCGCCCGGCACATCCCGGTCTCGGTCGACCGGCGTGGCGGCGGCCGGCCGTACCTGCTAGTCGTTGATGAAGATGGGGCCGAGCTTGTCCAGGTGCTCCAGGGCGTCACCGCAACCGCGCACCACGCAGGTCAGGGGATCGTCGGCCACCACAACGGGCAGGCCGGTCTCTTCCTGCAGCAGGCGATCCAGGTCGCGCAGCAAGGCGCCGCCTCCGGTCAGCGCGATGCCCTTGTCGGTGATGTCGGCGCCGAGTTCGGGCGGGGTATTTTCCAGGGCGATCTTGACCGCTGAGACGATCTGGTTGAGGGGATCAGTGAGCGATTCGAGGATTTCGTTGGACGAGACCGTGAAGCTGCGCGGCACGCCTTCTGCCAGGTTGCGGCCCTTGACCTCGATCTCGCGCACTTCGGCGCCGGGAAAGGCCGAGCCGATCTCCTTCTTGATGAGCTCGGCCGTCGGCTCGCCGATCAGCATGCCGTAGTTGCGGCGGATGTAATTGACGATGGCCTCGTCGAACTTGTCGCCGCCCACGCGCACCGAGCCCTTGTAGACCATACCGCCCAGCGAAATGACGGCCACCTCGGTGGTCCCACCGCCGATGTCCACCACCATGGAGCCGCTGGCATCCGAGACGTTCAGTCCGGCGCCGATGGCCGCGGCCATGGGCTCCTCGATGAGGTAGACCTGGCTGGCGCCCGCCCCCAAGGCCGATTCGCGGATGGCGCGGCGCTCGACCTGGGTGGAGCCGCAAGGCACGCACACGATGATCCGCGGGCTCGGGGCCAGCATGTGACGCGGATGCACCATGCGGATGAACTGCTTGAGCATCTGCTCGGTGACGGTGAAGTCGGCGATAACGCCGTCCTTCATGGGGCGGATGGCTTCGATGTTGCCTGGTACGCGCCCCAGCATTTGCTTGGCCTCGTGCCCGACCGCCTGGATGATCTTCTTGCCGTTGGGCCCGCCTTCGTGGCGGATCGCGACGACCGACGGCTCGTCCAGCACGATACCCTTGCCCCGGACGTATATCAGCGTATTGGCCGTGCCGAGGTCGATGGCCATGTCGCTGGAAAAGTAACTGCGCAGGAATCCGAACATGGGTACTCTGCTAGATCAGGGGAGTGGATGTTAGAGGTACGCGCCGACCTCCCGCACATGCGTACGGCCGCCGTGGTACGTACTGCAATTAAACGATGAATGATAACTTATAATTGCGCGGATACAGGCCGTAGACACTGGCTTATCCGGCTGTAAACCCCCGTTTCCGGCAGGGCCGGCCCAGCGCCCGCCGCCGGATCGTCGCCTTCCCGATTCCCCATGGCCCTTACCGAAAACGACGTGGCCCGCATCGCCCGGCTGGCCAGACTCGACATGACCCCGCAAAGGCTGGAGCAGGCGCGTGCCGAACTGAACGGCATCATGGACTTGATCGCCCGGCTGCAGGCGGTCGACACCACGGGCGTCGAGCCACTGGCCCACCCGCTGTCGGCCCACGAGGACGTCGTGCTGCGCCTGCGCGAAGACGTGGTCACCGAAACCGGCGACCCGGCGCAGCGGCGCGAGGCGCTCATGGCCAACGCCCCCGCGGCCAGCAACGGCTTGTTCCTGGTTCCCAAGGTCATCGAATAACGCACAGGCCATGACGCAGCCCCTGCATACCCGTTACGAGGGCATCGCCGCCCTGCGCGCCGCCCTGGCCGCGCGCGAAGTCACCGCCACGGAGCTGGCCGAAAGCGCCCTGGCCGCGGTGTCGGCCCAATCCTCGCTCAACGCCTTCCTGCACGTGGACCCTGAACTGACCCTGGCCCAGGCCGCCGCGGCCGACCGCGCCATCGCCGACGGCTCGGCCGGGCCGCTCGCGGGGATCCCCATCGCCCACAAGGACGTGTTCGTCACCCGCGGCTGGCGCACGACGGCCGGCAGCCGCATGCTGGCCAACTACGTCAGCCCCTTCGACGCCACGGTGGTGGAAAACCTGTCGCGCGCCGGTGCCGTTTCCCTGGGCAAGCTCAACTGTGACGAGTTTGCGATGGGTTCGGGCAACGAGAATTCCGCCTTCGGCCCGGTGGCCAACCCCTGGGATCCCCGGGCGGTGCCCGGCGGCTCCTCCGGCGGATCGGCCGCGGCGGTGGCCGCCGGCTTGGTGGCAGCCGCCACCGGCACCGACACGGGCGGCTCGGTACGCCAGCCCGCCGCCCTGTGCGGGGTCAGCGGCATCAAGCCCACGTATGGCACCGTGTCGCGCTTTGGCATGGTGGCCTTCGGCTCCAGCCTGGACCAGGCTGGGCCGCTGGCACCCAGCGCCCGAGACCTGCTGGAACTGCTCGACGTCATGGCCGGCTTCGACGAGCGTGACTCCACCAGCGTGGAACGCTGCAACGGTGCACCCAATGCCCCGGGACGGGTGCGCAAGGATTTCGAGCAAGCCGCCGCGCGCTTTGACGCCGGCGGCGCCCGTCCCCTGGCGGGGCTGCGCATCGGCGTGCCACGCGAGTACTTCGGCGCCGGGTTGGCCGCGGAAGTGGGTGACGCGGTCGAAGCCGCGCTGCGCCAGTTCGAGGCCCTGGGCGCCCAGCGGGTGGAAATCTCCCTGCCGCGCACCGAGCTGTCCATCCCCGCTTACTACGTCATCGCCCCGGCCGAGGCGTCCAGCAACCTGGCCCGCTACGACGGAGTGCGCTACGGCCACCGGGCGTCCTCGTACCGCGACCTGGCCGACATGACCGCGAAGTCGCGCGCCGAAGGGTTCGGCCCGGAAGTGCAGCGGCGCATCCTGGTGGGCACCTACGTGTTGTCGCACGGCTATTACGACGCCTANTACNTGCAGGCCCAGCGCCTGCGCCGCATGATCGCGGACGATTTCCGCCAGGCCTTTGCCGGGCAGTGCGACGTCATCATGGGACCGGTCGCGCCGTCGGTGGCCAAGGACATCGGCGAGAACCGCGACGACCCGACCGCCGACTGGCTGGCCGACGTCTACACTCTGGGTGTCAGCCTAGTCGGGGCTGCCGGCCATGTCCGTGCCCTGCGGATTCGGCCAAGGCGAGCATGCGCGCCGGCCGGTCGGCCTGCAGATCATCGGCAATTATTTCGACGAAGGCCTCCTGCTGGCGCTGGCGGACCGCTACCAGCAGCACACCGACTGGCACCGGCACAAGCCGTGGCAGGACGGCGCCGGCCAGGGGGCGGCATCCGACGGAGCAAACCTCGTGCAGCAACAGGAGAGCCGTCCATGAGTGCGGCTTGGGAAATCGTCATTGGCCTGGAAACGCACGTCCAGCTTTCCACGCTGTCCAAGATCTTCTCGGGCAGCAGCACCCGCTTCGGCGCCGAGCCCAACACCCAGGCCAACCTGGTGGACCTGGCCCTGCCCGGCAGCCTGCCCGTGCTCAACCGCGGCGCGGTCGAACGCGCCATCCGCTTCGGGCTGGCGGTGGGCGCGCACATCGCGCCGCGCTCGGTGTTCGCGCGCAAGAACTACTTCTATCCGGACCTGCCCAAGAACTACCAGATCAGCCAATACGAAATCCCCGTGGTGCAAGGCGGCTCGCTGACCTTTTTCGTGGGCGAGCAAGAGAAAACCGTGCGGCTGACGCGCGCGCACCTGGAGGAAGACGCCGGCAAGTCCCTGCACGAGAACGGCCTGCAGGGGCCGCAGGGGGAACCGGCCAGCGGCATCGACCTGAACCGCGCGGGCACGCCGCTGCTGGAAATCGTTTCCGAGCCGGACATGCGCTCGGCGGCCGAGGCCGTGGCCTATGCGCGCGCGCTGCATGCGCTGGTGGTGTGGCTGGGCATCTGCGACGGCAACATGCAGGAAGGGTCGTTCCGCGTCGACGCCAACGTATCCGTGCGCCCGGCCGGCCAGCAGGCATTCGGCACGCGCACCGAGATCAAGAACGTCAACTCCTTCCGCTTCCTCGAGCGCGCCATCCTGTTCGAGGCGCGCCGCCAGATCGAACTGATCGAAGACGGCGGCACCGTGGTGCAGGAAACCCGGCTGTACGACGCCGACCGGGACGAGACGCGCAGCATGCGCAGCAAGGAAGACGCCCACGATTACCGGTACTTCCCTGACCCCGACCTGCCGCCGCTGGTCATCGGACAGGACTGGATCGAGGCGGTGCGCGCCGACATGCCCGAGCTTCCTGCCGCGATGCGCGAGCGCTTCCAGGCGCAATACGGCGTGACCGCCTACGACGCCGCCCAACTGACCGCCAGCCGCGACGTCGCCGCCTACTTCGAGGCGGTCTGCCAGGCGCTGCCGGCCGGCCAGGCCAAGACGGCGGCCAACTGGGTCATGGGCGAAGTCGCCGCGGCGCTCAACCGCGACGAGCTGGAGATCGCCGCCTGCCCCGTGCCGCCGGCCGCGCTGGCCGGGCTGCTTGGCCGGATCGCCGACGGCACGATTTCCAACAAGATTGCCCGCGAGGTCTTTGCAGCCATGTGGGCGGGCGAACACGGCGGATCGGCCGACGCCATCATCGAGGCGCGCGGGCTGAAGCAGATCAGCGACACCGGCGCCATCGCCGCGATGATCGACGACGTGCTGGCGGCCAACCCCGGCGTCGTCGCCGAATACCGCGCCGGCAAGCAAAAGGCCTTCAATTCGCTGGTCGGACAGGTGATGAAGGCTGCCCGCGGCAAGGCCAACCCGCAGCAGGTCAACGAGCTGCTCAAGGCCAAGCTCGACGGCTGATCCCCTGCGCCTGCCGGGGCCTTGCGCTTACGCGCCGGCGCGATCCGCGCCGGCGGCCAGCAGGTCGACGCAGGCGTGATCGAGCAGAAGGATTGCCTGGGTCCGGCCGCATCCGCGCGCCAGCAGAAAATCAGCTCGCCGCACCCGTCGTCGAATCTCGACGTTGCACGACACGGTCGGCCTAGGCCACGCCGTAGCGGCGCCGGTAGGCCTGGACCGCGTCGCGGTGCTCGGCGAATCGCGCGTCACCTTCGAGCAGCGCCAGGATATCTTCCAGCGTGGCGATGCTCACGACGGGGATGCCATAGGTGCGGGCCACCTCCTGGACGGCAGAATGCGCCGACAGCGCGCCGTCGGGACCGGCGCGCTCCATGCGGTCCAGGGCGATCAGCACCGCCGCGGGCTCGGCGCCGGCCGCGCGGATGATGTCCACGGACTCGCGCACCGAGGTGCCGGCGGTGATGACGTCGTCGATGATGACCACCCGGCCCGCGAGCGGCGCCCCCACCAGCGTGCCGCCCTCGCCGTGATCCTTGGCTTCCTTGCGGTTGAATGCGAACGGAACGTCGCGCCCGGCCATTTCCGGCTCGGCAGCCAGGGCGATCGCCGTGGCCGTGGCCAGCGGAATGCCCTTGTAGGCGGGACCGAACAGCATGTCGAACTGCACGCCCGAATCCAGCAGAGCTCGAGCGTAGAACTTGGCCAGCCTGCCGATCGATCCGCCGCGGTTGAACAGGCCTGCGTTGAAGAAATACGGGCTGGTGCGCCCCGATTTGACGACGAAGCTGCCAAAGCGCAGCACGCCCTCGTCCAGGGCAAAGCGGACGAAATCGATGCGTGAAAAGGCCATACGGGGATCCGGGACGGAAAGGAGTATTCGAAAACGGCGCCATTATCCGCCATGACGCCCCGCCTTGTCCGGGCCAAGCGGCCCGGCTGCGCCAATCGGGTACCCTACGGCCTGTGCCGCGCGGCGCCAGCAGCCCGCGCCTGACCCATTTCCCCTTGCTTCGAATCGCCCATGCGCATCATTTCCGCCAACCTCAACGGCATCCGCTCCGCCGTCAACAAGGGATTCCTTCCGTGGCTGGCCGCCCAGGACGCCGACTTCGTCTGCGTCCAAGAACTCAAGGCCCAGGCCGCCGACATGAAGGCCGAGATGCTCAATCCGCCTGGCATGTACGGCTACTTCCACTACGCCGAAAAGAAGGGCTACAGCGGGGTGGGCGTCTATGCCCGCCAGCAGCCGCTGCAAATCATCGAAGGGCTCGGCGTGCCCGAAATCGACGCCGAAGGACGTTACCTCGAACTGGTCTACGACAAGTTCTCGGTCCTGTCGGTGTACCTGCCTTCCGGGTCCAGCGGCGAACACCGCCAGGCGGCCAAGTTCGCCTTCATGGAGCATTTCTTCGGCCACTTGTCGCAGCTCGCTCGCTGCGGACGCCAGGTGGTTATGTGCGGCGACTGGAACATCGCCCACAAGGAAATCGACCTGAAGAACTGGAAGGGCAACCTGAAGAACAGCGGCTTCTTGCCCGAAGAGCGCGCGTGGCTGACCCGGGTCTTCGACGAGCTGGGCTGGGTCGACGTCTACCGGCTGCTGCACCCCGACGCCACCGACGAGTGCTACACCTGGTGGAGCAACCGCGGGCAAGCCTGGGCCAAGAACGTGGGCTGGCGCATCGACTACCAGATCGCCACCCCGGAATTCGCCCGCACTGCACGCTCGGCCTCGATCTACAAGGCCGAACGCTTTAGCGACCACGCGCCGCTGACGATCGATTACGACTGGCAGCCGTAACGCGCAAGGCGCTTGCGCCTAGTTCCAATCGTCCCGGTAAACGAAGCGCGGCATCTGCCAGTTCCAGCGCAACGCCATCAGGCGCAGCGCCAGCCCCGCGGCCATGCCGCAGGCCATGGCCCACGCNTCGGGCGCGCCNGCATGCAGGGTCGTGAAGTACAGCGCGCCGGTCAACAGCGACGCGCTGGCGTACAGCTCNCTGCGAAACAACANCGGGATGTCGTTGCACAGCACGTCGCGCAGCACGCCCCCGGCGCAGCCGGTCAGCATGCCGCTAAGCAGCACGATGGTCACGGGCAGGTCCATGGCCATGGCCACGCGGCAGCCGATCACGGTGAACACCACCAGCCCCAGGGCGTCGAGCAGCAGGAACAGCCTGCGCAGGCGCTTGAGCGCGGGCGCCACCAGGGCCGTGAGCAGCGCCGCCCCGGCAGTGATCCAAAGGTATTCCGGATGCCTGACCCAGGTCAGCGGGTAGTGGCCGAGCAGGACATCGCGCAAGGATCCGCCTCCCAGCGCGGTCACGCACGCAAGTATGCATACGCCCACCCAGTCCATTTCACGGCGGCCCGCGGCCAGCGCAGCGGTCATGGCTTCGGCGGTGATCGCGACGACATACAGGACGGTCAGCAGCATGGCGGGGTCTCCAAGACGGCGCATCGACGCGATTGTAGGAGCCCGCCTGCGGCGTGCGCGGCGACTCGCGCACGCCGCGATCACGGCTCCGGCGGCCGGCCGCGACCGTCACCACGCCGCGGCAGCCGCATCGCACCGGCTGCCAGCCGGGTCAGGACGCCGGGTCGGCCCGGTCCGCGCGCTCGACGTCCGCGCGCCGCCAGCGCAGCAGCGCAAGGCCGGGCAGCGCGATGAGCACGGTGAACATGAAAAACGCTGGCCAGCCCATGCTTTGGACCAGCGGCGGCGTCAACGGCCCAGCCAGGTAGGTGCGCCCGACGGCCGACAACGCCGACAGCAGCGCAAACTGCGTGGCGGTAAAGCGCGCATCGCACAGGCCCATCAGCAACGCGACGAAGGCAGCCGTGCCCAGGCCGCCGCAGAGGTTTTCCACGCCGACGGCCGCGGCCATCAGCGCCAGGCTCTTGGGGCTGACCGCGATCAGCCAGTAGCCCAGGTTGGACACTGCCTGCAACAGCCCAAACAGCATCAGCGAACGGTACAAGCCCAGCCGGGACATCAACGCGCCGCCGGCAAGCGCCCCGACGATGGTCGCCGCCAGCCCGAGCACCTTGTTGACCGTGCCGACCTCGGCAGGAGAAAACCCCGCCCCGCGGATGAGGAAGGTGGTCGACAGTGCGCCTGCGAACGCATCACCCAGCTTATACAGGACGATGAGCAGCAGCATGGTGACCGCTTCCGGCCGCGAGAAGAACTCCTGGAAGGGTTTGGCCACGGCGTGCGCGAGCGAGCGCGGCGCCTGCGCGGGGGTGTCCGGTTCCGGCGCGGCCAGCGTGACCAGCGCGCACAGCGCCATCAACGCGCCCATGAGCACGTAGGTGCTGCCCCAGCCCAGCCAGCGGTCGGCCAGGATCAGCGCCAGCCCGCCCGAGACGAGCATGGCCAACCGGTATCCGAGCACCGAAAGCGCGGCACCGGCGCCGCGCTCGGATTGATGCAGCACATCGGTGCGATAGGCGTCGAAGGCGATGTCTTGGGTGGCGGAAAAGAAAGCGACGGCCACCGCCAGCAAGGCCAGCGGCAGCAGCGCGCTGCCCGGTGACAGCACGCCCATCGCCATGATCCCCAGCGCAAGCAGCAGCTGCGTCATGAACATCCATCCGCGCCGCCGGCCCAGCAGGGGCGGCACGTAGCGGTCGACCAGTGGCGCCCATAGGAATTTCAGCGTGTAGGCGGTGCCGACCAGGGTCAGGAAGCCGATCTCCTGCAGCGACACGCCCTCGACCGTTGCCCAGGCCTGTAGCGTACCGCCGGTCAAGGCCAGCGGCAGGCCGCTGGCAAAGCCCAGCACCAGCAAGGGCGCCACCCGCCGGCCGGTATAGAGTTGCCATGAGCGCACGATGGCGGGCTCCTGTACGCAAAAAGGGTTGAAGACCGGCGGCGGACGCCGCCGGCGCTAGGATAACGTCAGGCGGTAGACGGCGAGCGTGCTGCGCCAACCCGGCAGCACGCGGACTTCACGCGCCCCGTTGAACGTGGCGCGCTCGACGATGCGCATGCCCAACTTGTGCGCCAGGCGCTCGAAGTCCTGCAGCGTGCACAGGTGGATGTTGGGCGTGTTGTACCACTCATAGGGCATCTGCCCGGTGACCGGCATGCGCCCGCGCAGGATGGACAGGCCGTGCGTCCAATAACCGAAGTTCGGGAAAGACACCACGCCGTGGCGGCCGACACGCATCATTTCTCGCAGGATGTGCTCGGTGTGGTGCATGGACTGCAGGGTCTGCGACAGCACCACCGTGTCGAATTGCCCGTCGTCGAACAGGGCCAACCCATCCTCGAGGTTTTGCTGGATGACTTCGACGCCGCGCCGCACGCATGCGATGACGCAGCCGTCGCTGATCTCCACACCCGTGCCCTGCACTTGGCGCTCGTCGCGCAGCCATGCCAGCAGCGCGCCGTCGCCGCAGCCCAGGTCCAGCACGCGGCTGCCCGGCGCGATCCAGCTTGCGATGCGGGCCAGGTCCGGGCGCAGCGCGGCCGGTCCCGGTTGGTTGCGGGCCGGGCTCATTGCAGCGCCTCCGCGGACGGGACCGGCTCGCCGGCGCGGTCGCCCAGGCCCAGGGTGCGGGCGATGCGGTCGAAGTAACCGGCCACGACGGCGTGGTAGCGCGCATCATCCAACAGGAAGGCGTCGTGGCCATGCGGCGCGTCGATCTCGGCATAGGTAACCGGACGCTTGTTGTTGACCAGCGCCCGCACGATCTCGCGCGAACGCTCCGGCGGAAAGCGCCAGTCGGTGGTGAACGACACCAGGAGGAAGTCGGCCGTGGCTGGCGCCAGCGCGCGCGCCAAGTCGCCGCCGTGCTTGCGCGCCGGATCGAAGTAATCCAGCGCACGCGTAATCAGCAGATAGGTGTTGGCGTCGAAATAGCGCGAGAATTTTTCGCCCTGGTAGCGCAGGTACGACTCGACCTCGAATTCGACGTCGTACCCGTAGCGGTAGGAGCCGTCCTGCGACGGCTCGCGCTGGTTGCGGCCGAACTTGGCGGCCATGTCGTCATCGGATAGGTAAGTGATGTGGCCGAGCATGCGCGCCACCGACAGGCCGCGCCGCGGCACGGTGTTGTGCGCGTAATAGTCGCCGCCATGGAAGTCCGGGTCGGTGATGATGGCGCGGCGCGCCACCTCGTTGAAGGCAATGTTCTGCGCCGACAGCCGCGGCGTACTGGCGATGACCACGCAGTGCGCCACGCGCTCGGGCCAGGTGATCGCCCAGCTCAGCGCCTGCATGCCCCCGAGCGATCCGCCCATGACGGCGGCAAAGCGCTCGATGCCGAACCGGTCGGCCAGCCTGGCCTGCGCGTTGACCCAGTCTTCGACGGTCAGCACCGGAAACGCCGCCCCCCAGGGACGCCCCGTGGCCGGATTGATGCTTGCCGGCCCGGTCGAGCCGAAGCACGAACCGAGGTTGTTGACGCCGATGACGAAATAGCGGTCGGTATCGACCGGCTTGCCCGGCCCGACCATGTTGTCCCACCAGCCAATGTCGTTCGGATCGTTGGCCGAGATGCCGGCGACGTGATGCGAGGCGTTCAGCGCATGGCATATGAGGACGGCGTTGCTGCGATCGGCGTTGAGCGTGCCGTAGGTTTCGACCGCCAGCTCGTAGGCATCGATCCGGGCACCGCTGGCCAGCTGCAAGGGTTCGTCGAAGGCAACCAGGCTGGAATGGACCACGCCTACCGACCGGCCGGACGGCGCAGCGACATTAGAGCAGGAGGCGGCAGGGGTCGGGGAGAGCGTGTCCGCGAGGGACGAGGAGGGATCAGTCACGGGGACCTCTTTAGCTGAATTTATTCAGGCGCCCGCAAGCGGATCAGGCAAATCGGCGCCGATAACGAGGAAAAAGGAATAAGTTAATGGCGGATTCTAGCATTGCCGCCTGGTACGCCCCGACGCTACAGTTCAGGCAGCGGGTGCGCCGGGTTCCTGTCCGATGTACTCGTAGCCCTGTGTGTTGACGCGCGAAACGCGCCATTCCACGGGCCGGTGGTGATAGGAAAACGCCACGCGCCGGATTTCCAGAAGCGGCGCGCCTTGATCGACGCCCAGCCAGCGCGCCTGGGCCGCGTCGGCCTGGCAGACCCGCAGGCGTTCGTCGGTGGCGATGACGTTGATGCCATAGGCGTCTTGGTACAGGTTGTATAGCGTGCTCGGGCGCTCGCGCAGCTGCTTTTCGGTCAGGCCGGAAAACAGCGCCTCGGGCAGGGTGATGTCGTCCACCATCACCACGTCGCCGTTCAAGGAGAGCACGTTTGAGAATTCATAGACGTACGCGCCCGGGCCGAGCAGCAGCTTCTCGCGCGCGACCGCTCCTGCCCGCACGCGGCGAAAGCGCACCAGCTGGGTGACGGGGTACGACTTATGGCCGTCATTGCGCACGATGCGGAAGAACTTGAAGAAGTGCTGGTTGCGTGCATGGATCGCCACGAAAGTGCCGCGCCCCTGGTGGCGGATCAGGATGTTCTCGGCTGCCAGCTCGTCGATGGCCTTGCGCAGGGTGCCGATGGATACGCCGAAGCGTTCGGCCAGCGTCCTTTCCGGGGGTACGGCTTCGCCCTGCTTCCATTCCCCGCGCGACAAGGCGGCGAGCATGGCTTGCTTGACTTGCTTGTACAGGGGGCTTCCCAGCGGCACGGGGTGAGACGCGGAAATCTTCATCAGTTGGAACAACGGTTCGGAGGTGGCGGGAATTGTAGCGCCGGCCCCTATTCATATGAGTCATATATATGATATGTTTGACCAAATGTGGCGGCCTTCCCACCATCCCAGGCAGCGGGCGGGCGGCCGCATGCAGACGGGACCCCTTCATGCCCGGAACCCACCACGAGAGGACGCAATGATTCACGCTGTATTGCACGACGCCAAGGACACTGTCGCAGTGGCAGTGGTCGAAGGCATCACCGCAGGCACGGAACTGAACGCCTGGATCATGGATGAGGACAAGATCATCCAGGTCAAGGCCCTGCAAGACATTCCCATCGGTCACAAGGTCGCGCTCAAGGACATGGCCGTCGGCGACACCGTCTACAAGTACGGCATCGACATCGGCCGGGTCGTGGCGCCCATCAAGGCAGGCGAGCACGCCCACGTCCACAACATCAAGACCAAGCGCTGGTAAGCCCAACGCGTACCGCTAGCTACCGACAAGGAATCCCATCATGGCAGTCGTAACCCCCAACACCACCTTCATGGGCTATCGGCGCGACAACGGCCGCGTCGGCGTGCGCAACCACGTCATCATCCTGCCCGTGGACGACATCTCCAACGCCGCCGCCGAGGCAGTGGCCAACAACATCAAGGGGACCATGGCCCTGCCCCACCCCTACGGCCGGCTGCAATTCGGCGAAGACCTGGAGCTGCACTTCCGCACCCTGATCGGCACGGGCTGCAACCCCAATGTCGCCGCCGTCATCGTCATCGGCATCGAAGAAGGCTGGACCCAGCGGGTGGTCGACGGCATCGCCGCCACCGGCAAGCCGGTCGCCGGCTTCGGCATCGAGCTGCACGGCGACCACGACACCATCATGCGCGCCTCGCGCAAGGCCAAGGAATTCGTGCACTACGCGACCTCGCTGCGCCGCGAGGAATGCGCGATCAACGAGCTTTGGGTTTCGACCAAGTGCGGCGAGTCCGACACCACCTCCGGCTGTGGCGCCAACCCCACCGTGGGCAATGCCTTCGACAAGCTGTACGAGCTGGGCAACACCCTGCTGTTCGGCGAGACCTCCGAGCTGACCGGCGGCGAGCACGTCGTGGCCGCGCGCTGCGCCAACGACCAGGTTCGCGAACGCTTCATGTTCATGTTCAACCGCTACCAGGACATGATCAACCGCTGGAAGACCAGCGACCTGTCCGAGTCGCAGCCGACCAAGGGCAACATCGCCGGCGGCCTGACGACCATCGAGGAGAAGGCGCTGGGCAACATCCAGAAGATCGGCAAGCGCTGCAAGGTCGACGGCGTGCTGGACAAGGCCGAGACGCCCACCGGGCCCGGGCTGTGGTTCATGGACTCGTCCTCGGCTGCCGCCGAAATGGTCACCCTGTGCGCGGCGGCAGGCTTCGCGGTGCACTTCTTCCCGACTGGCCAGGGCAACGTCATCGGCAACCCCATCCTGCCGGTCATCAAGATTTGCGCCAACCCGCGCACCGTGCGCACCATGTCCGAGCACATCGACGTGGATACCAGCGGGCTGCTGCAGCGCGAGATCGACCTGGACCAGGCCGGTGACAAGCTGCTGGAGTGCATGTTGGCCACGGCCAATGGCCGGTGGACGGCTGCCGAGGTGCTGGGCCACCGCGAGTTCGTCCTGACGCGGCTGTACGAAAGCGCCTGACCCGGCGCGCGTCCTTCCCGCGCAAGCGGGGCGCCAGACCCCGCGGGACGGACGCAGCCCCCACCGCCGGCCGAAACGGATCTCCTTTTCGGCCGGCCACCCAGAGCCGGGCGCGCATGTCACCTGCGCCAGGCGCGACAAGCGCCCCGGTTCTTTCCATNAGGAGGAAGGCATGAAATCCACCAAGCTACTTGCCGGCTTCGGCCTGGCACTGGCCTTGCTGGCCAATTCGGCGCGTGCGGAAGTCTCCGAACTGCGCGTGGCGATCCAGCCTGGGATCAGCTACCTGTCGCTGATGATCATGCAGGACCGCAAGCTGATCGAAAATCACGCCGAAAAGGCGGGCATCAAGGACTTGAAGGTCACTTGGTCCACCTTTGCCGGCGGCAACGTCATGAACGACGCGTTGCTGGCAGGTGCGCTGCACTTCGCCTCCGGCGGCGTCGGGCCGATGGTGACCATGTGGGCGCGTACGCAGGCCAACCTGAAGGTCAAGGCGGTATCGGCGATCAACTCCATGCCGCTGTACCTGAACACCCGCAACCCCAACGTCAAGACGATCAAGGACTTCACCGAGAAAGACAAGATCGCCCTGCCGGCGGTGCGCGTCTCCATACAAGCCGTGACGCTGCAGATGGCCGCCGAGCAAGCATTCGGTGAGGGCCAGCAAAACAAGCTCGATCCCCTGACCGTCTCGCTCAGCCACCCCGATGCGATGACGGCGCTGCTGTCGGGATCGGGCGAGGTCACCGCGCACTTCACGTCGCCGCCCTTCCAGGAAGCCGAGCTGCGCGAGCCGGGCATCCACCGCGTGCTGTCCTCGTATGAGGTGCTGGGCGGGCCGGCCACCTTCAACCTGGTCTGGACCACCCAGAAGTTCCACGACGAGAACCCCAAGCTCTACGCGGCCTTCGTCGATGCCCTGACCGAAGCGACCGACCTGATCAACCAGGACAAGAAACAGGCTGCGGCCGACTACATCCGACTGACGGGCGACAAGCGCAACACCCTGGACGACATCGTCAAATTGCTGGAAAACCCCGAGATCGTCTATACGCTGACGCCCAACAACGTCATGAAGTACGTGGACTTCATGCACAAGGTCGGCTCGATCAAGGTCCGCCCCGAGTCCTGGAAAGACCTGTTCTTCCCGAACGCGCATAGCCTGTCGGGCAGCTGACGCGGCCGGCGCCCAAGGAGTCCGAGATGAACGACGTCACCCTGGGCGCGCCGCTGCTCGATGTCAGCGGCGTGACCCTGCAGTACAAGACGCGCGAGCACCTGATCACCGCCACGTACCGCGTGGACTTCAAGGTCTACCCGTCCGACCGCTTCATCCTGCTGGGCCCCTCGGGCTGCGGCAAGTCCACGCTGCTCAAGGCCGTCGGCGGCTACCTGCAGCCGGTCGAAGGAGAGATCCGGCTAAAAGGGTCGCCGATCGGGCGGCCCGGTCCGGACCGCATGATGGTGTTCCAGGAATTCGACCAGTTGCTTCCCTGGAAGACCGTGCTGGAAAACGTGATGTTCCCGCTGGTGGCCAGCGGCAAGCTGCATGGCGCGGCCGCGCGCGACAAGGCCATGCACTACATCGACAAGGTCAACCTGACCAAGTTCGCCGACAGCTTTCCGCACATGCTGTCCGGCGGCATGAAGCAGCGCGTGGCGATCGCGCGCGGCATGGCGATGGAGCCGGACATCCTGCTGATGGACGAACCCTTCGCCGCGCTGGATGCGCTCACGCGCAGGAAGATGCAGGACGAGTTGCTGCAGCTGTGGGACGAGACGCGCTTTACGGTGCTGTTCGTAACGCACTCCATCCCCGAGGCCATCACCATCGGCAACCGCATCCTGCTGCTGTCGCCCCATCCCGGCCAGGTCAAGGCTGAGATCAATAGCCTGGCCCGCGGCGACACCGATCCCGTGCGCGCCAAGGAACTGGAAGACCGGATCAACGCCATGCTGTTTTCAGATCGCATCGAACAGGAGGAGGCGGCCCATGAGTGACGCCGCTCGCACCCCGCCGCATCGCCCGGAGATCCACCGCGAGACCGAGCAGGCCAAGACCTTCGGTGTGGTGGAAAAGCCGCTTTCGGCTTGGGAGCGGGTCTACAACCTGGGCTTCGTGCGCAAGCTGGCGCTGCTGGCGGTGCTGGCGCTGGCGTGGGAACTGTATGCCCGCTCCATCGACAATTCGCTGATCTTCCCGACATTTTCCGCCACCGCACGGGCGCTCTATGAGGGTTTCGTCGAAGGCGGCTTGCTCCTGCGCGCCTGGACATCGATCCGCGTGCTGCTGATGGGATACGCGGCGGGCCTTGCCCTGGCTGCGGTGTTGACCGTGCTGGCCATCACCACCCGCGTGGGCACGGACCTGCTCGAGACACTGACGGCGATGTTCAACCCCCTGCCGGCCATCGCCCTGCTGCCCTTGGCGCTGATCTGGTTCGGCCTGGGCGAGGCCAGCCTGATCTTCGTGCTGATCCACTCGGTGCTGTGGGCGGTCGCGCTCAACACCCATTCCGGCTTCATGTCGGTGTCGATGACGCTGCGCATGGTGGGCCGCAACTACGGCCTGACCGGCCTGCGCTACGTCGCCGGCATCCTCATCCCGGCGGCGTTTCCCAGCATCCTGACCGGCCTGAAGATCGGCTGGGCATTCGCCTGGCGCACGCTTATTGCCGCCGAGCTCGTCTTCGGCGTCAGCTCAGGTTCTGGCGGGCTGGGATGGTTCATCTACGAAAACAAGAATCTTCTCGAGATCCAAAACGTTTTCGCCGGCCTGTTCACGGTCATCTTGATCGGCCTGCTGGTCGAAAACGTGATCTTCCGGACGGTGGAGATCCGCACGATCCGGAAATGGGGGATGCAGCACTAGGCGATTTGCCACAAGCGAAATCGATGTACGCAAATCTCAAAGGAGGCAATTGAATGGTGAAGTTCCCGCATGACGTCGACCTGACGCGGCGTCGCACACTGGTTGCGGCCGGCTCGGCCGGGCTGCTGGCCGCAGCGCCCTGGACCGGGGCCCTGGCGCAAGCTTTGAAGGACCAGCCGATCAACTACGTGGTCCCGTTCTCGCCAGGTGGCCTGACCGACGTCGCGGCGCGCACGGTGGCCAAGGCGGTGTCGGAAGCCAAAGGTTGGAACGTGGTGGTCGAGAACAAGCCTGGCGGCAACGCCAACATCGGAGCGGCCTACGTCGCCCGGGCCAAGCCGGACGGCCACACCTGGCTGGCCATCACCCTGACCCATGCGGCCAACGCGACGCTGTTCCAAGGCAAGGCCGGGTACGACCTGCTGACGGACCTGCGGGCGGTGGCCGGCCTGGCTTCGTCCACCATGCTGGTGGTGGTCAATGCCAAGAGCAACATCAAGACCATGGACGACCTGCTCAAGGCCGCCAAGGGCGGCAAGCTGACGGCCGCCTCCAGCGGCAACGGCACGCCGCCTCACCTGACCCTGGCGCTGTACCAGAAGCTGACCGGAACCTCGATCATGCACATCCCCTACAAGGGCGGTGCGCCGTCGGTCACCGACCTGATCGGCGGCCATGTGGACGTGATCTTCTCCAATTACCCGGAATCGCTGTCCCATGTGCAAAGCGGCGCGCTGCGCGCCTTGGCCATCACCACCGCGCAGCGCAGCCCCGACCTGCCCGACGTGCCCACCGTGGCCGAGGCCGGGATGCCCGACCTGTTGGTGGAAAACTTCACCGGCGTGCTGGCGCCGGCAGGCACGCCCGATGCCGTGGTCGAGGAAGCCGGCCAAGCCATCGTGGCCGAAATGCGCAAGCCCGAAATGCAGAAGACCATGGTCAAGCTCGGTTTCATTCCGCAACCGCGCGGCCCAGCCGAGTTCGGCGAATACCTGCGCAAGGAAGTTCAGCGCTGGGGCGCCATCATCAAGGAGGCAGGCATCCAGGCCGCGTAATGCGGATGCCGCCCGCGGCCGGCCGTCGGCGAAGCCTGCGCCGGCGGCCGGCCTGTCGTTTTCACCGTCGCCAGGCTTGGATTGCCCGCAACCCCTCGCAGGATGTCTGACATGCATATCGTGATCACGGAATTCATGGACGAGCCGGCCGTGGCCGCGCTGTCCCGGCGCTTCGACGTGCGCTATGACCCGCAGTTGGTCGATGCGCGCGACGAACTGCTGCAGGCTTGCGCGGCAGCCGACGCGCTGATCGTGCGCAACCGCACCCGCGTCGATGCCGCGTTGCTGGCGGCCGCGCCCAAGCTGCGCGCGGTCGGACGATTGGGCGTGGGCCTGGACAACATCGACGTGCAGGCCTGCCGCGCGCGCGACATCGCGGTGCTGCCTGCAACCGGCGCCAACGCGCGCTCGGTGGCCGAATACGTCATCGCCACGGCACTGGTGCTGTTGCGCGGCGCCTATACGCACAGCCATGAAGTCGCCGCCGGCAAATGGCCCCGCAATGCGCTGTCCGGCGGACTGGAGGCGGCCGGACGCACCCTGGGGATCGTCGGCTTCGGCGGCATCGGCCAGCTGACCGCGCAGCTTGCCCGAGGCCTAGGCATGCGGGTGGTCGCGCATGACGCGATGGTGGACGCCGCCGCGCCCATCTGGACGCAGACCGGCGTCGAACCCGTGGCGCTGGACGACCTGCTGGCGCGCAGCGATGTCGTCACGCTGCACATTCCGCTCACGGCCGAGACCGCCGGCCTGCTCGACGCGTCGCGACTGGCGCGCATGAAGCCAGGCGCCATCCTGATCAACACGGCGCGCGGCGGCATCGTCGACGAATCGGCGCTCGCGCAGGCCCTGCGCAGCGGCGCGCTGGGCGGCGCGGCCATCGATGTCTTCGACCAAGAGCCGCTGCCGGCCGGCAGCCCGCTGGCCGACGCGCCCAACCTCATCCTGACGCCCCACATTGCCGGCCTGACGCGAGAAGCCAACGAACGGGTATCGTCGCTGGTGGCCCAGCGCGTGGCGCAGGCCCTAGGCAGCAATCTTTGAGGATTTCATGGCACGCATCTCCCTAGACGAACTGCAAGATCTGGCCAGCGCTGCGCTGGCCGGCGCCGGCGCCAACCCCGAAATGGCCGAAGCCACCGCGCGCGCACTGGTCCAGGCCGACGCCCAAGGCTTGGCGTCGCACGGCGTATCCCGGGTGCCGGCCTACGCCGCCCACCTTCGCAACGGCCGCGCCGATGGCGCCGCCCGCCCCGCCGTCGTGCGCGAGCGCGGCGGCGCGGTACTGGTCGACGCCGCCTGCGGCCTGGCCTTTCCGGCATGCGCCCTGGCCGTGCGCACGGCGGTGGCGCGCGCGGCGGACCATGGCGTGGCCTATGCCGGCGTCACTAACAGCCATCACTTCGGCGTGGCTGCCCTGCACCTGCAAGAGGTGGCCGACGCAGGCATGGTCGGGCTGGCTTTCGGCAACTCGCCGGCGGCCATGCCTGCCTGGGGCGGCAAGCGCGCCCTGTTCGGCACCAATCCGATAGCGGCCGTCTTCCCGCGGCGCGATGCGGCACCGCTGGTCATCGACCTGTCGCTATCGGAAGTCGCGCGCGGCAAGCTGATGATCGCGGCCCGCGAAGGCAAGCCCATCCCGCTGGGCTGGGCGCTGGACGCGCAAGGCCGTCCCACCACCGACCCCAAGGCCGGCCTGGCCGGCAGCATGCTACCCATGGGCGGCGTCAAGGGCGCGATGCTTGCGCTTACCGTGGAACTGCTGGTATGCGCGCTGACCGGCGCGAACTTCGGCTTCGAAGCCGACTCGTTCTTCGAGGACGAAGGCAACCGGCCCCGCATCGGCCAAGGGTTTCTCGTCATCGACCCGCAGGCCCTGGCCGGCAGGGAGGTTTTCCTCGACCGCGTGGAAACGCTGGTGGCTGCCATGCTGCAGGACGACGGCGTGCGGCTGCCCGGTGCCCGCAGGCTGGCGCTCGCGCAAAAAGCGCAGGCCGAAGGCGTGGAAATTCCCGACGGCCTGATTGCGCAACTGCGCGGACTTGGCGCGGGCCAGGCGCAAGGCGCGTGATGCGCGGGGCGCGGTGCGCCTCGCCGGCCTAGGCGGCCCGCAGGCCGCCGACCACGAGCACTGCACCCGATGCCGCCAACAAGGCCAGCACCAAGCGCCGGAACGCCGCGTCGCTGAATCGCCCATACAGCCAGATCCCGGCCAGCGTGGGGACCAGCATGGCCGGGCCGGCCACGGCGAATAGCCGCAGCGCCTCGCCGGTGACCAGCCCGCTTGCAAAGTAAACGGCCATGGTCACGGCATGCATCAGCAGGTTAAAAGACTGGAAGACGGCACGCTGTGCGTCCTTGGTCCAGCCCCGCAACGTGCACCACAAAGTGGGCGCAGGTGCAGGCAGCCCGCCGAAGCCACTCATCACGCCGCCTACCCACCCCACCACCGCATCCGCGCCCCGGCCGCCCGCCGAAATCCGGGGCAGCCGCGCCGCGAACAGCATCGCCGGGCAATACACGACCAACACCAGCCCCACGCCCAGCTTGAACATGGCCGGCTCGACATAGCGCAGCAGCCAGACGCCCACGGGGATCCCCAACACGCCCGCCGCAAGGAAAGGCAACGCGCGGCGCAGGCAAAAGCTCTGCCGCAGCGAACGCACCGCCAACAGCTGCCCGAGCAGCGAGCCGAAGACCACCAGCGGCACGGCCAGCGCGGGCGCAAGCGACCACGACCAGAAAGCCATCGATACCAGGCCGAAGCCGAACCCGGCCAGGCCCTGCACGAACCCGGCCGCGGCCGCCCCCAAGGCGACGATGGCGATCAGCCAGGCGTCCATGGCCGTCAAGCCCGCCTATGGCGGTCGCCGGCCGCCCGGCGTGCCGCCGTGCGCGCGCCGCCGGCGGCCGCTGCGCGGCGTTGCGGGCCCGGCCGGCAAGCACGCGCTGCCATCAGCGGCGTACCACCGGCGCGGGCAGGCCATCGAGGGCCACGTCTATGCACGCAGGCAGGCCGCTGGCCACCGCAGCGCGCAGCAACGCATCGAGCTCGGCGGCCATATCGGCATGCGCACCGTGGCCGCCGAAGGCGGCGGCCACGCGGTCATAGCGCGTAGGCAGCAGCTCACAGCCCATGGTGCGGTCTGGCCCATAGCTGTTGACCTGGATCTGGTATTCGGCGTTCCAGCGCGCGTCATTGCCCACCACGCAGACGATCGGCGCGCCTGCGCGCACGGCCGTGTCGAACTCGGCACAATGAAACCCGAAGGTACCGTCACCCATCAACGCCACCACCGGCGCATCGGGACACGCCAGCTTGGCCGCCACCGCCATGGGCAGGGCCGCGCCGATGGCGCCCGCCGCGCCGTTGATCAGGCGCTGCGGCGCGGTCAGGCAGGCCTGGGCCCATTGGCCGAATTCGCCGCCGTCGACGACCAGCACCGAATCGGGGTGACTGTCGAGCAGCGCCTGCACCGGGCGGCACAACTGGACGGGATGCGCGGGCCGCGCGGTGTCCGGCGCTTGCTGCCATGCCGCCGGCCGGTAGGACAGGGATTCCTGGACTTCACGCATCCAATCCCCGTGCTGCGACGGGCTGACCGGCGTGCCCTGCCCGGCCGCATCGACCATGGCCTGCAGCGCCGCCGGCGCGTCGGCGCACAGGGCAGCCTCCAAGCGCGATCCGACGGCGCGGCGCGTGCGGGCGAATTCGGCCGGATCTGCATCGACCTGCAGGAAGGCGCATGCCGGATCGAACACCGGCGCCTGGCCGAACTTGAGCGTGAAGTCCAGGCGCTTGCCCAGCAACAGCACGCAATCGGACTGGCCCAGCACCTGCGAAAACGCGCCTAGGCTCGGGTCATTGGCGCCGCGCGGGCTTTCGGTAGCCACCACGGGCAGGCCGAGCGCGCGCATGGCCTCGGCCACCGCGCGCCGCCCCGGCCCGGTCAGGCCTTGCGGACCCATCAGCACCAGCGGCCGGCGGGCACGGCGCAGCCTGGCAAGCAGCGCGGCCGCCGACTCGGCGCCGGGTGCGGCCGTCTCGGCCAGGTAGGCTTGCGCAGGCGGTAAGGCGCTGCGCGTTGCCTGGGCTTCCAGCGCGTCGGTCGGCAGGCTCAGGTGCACGGGCCCGGGCCGGCCGGACCGGGCGATGCGGCAGGCCCGCGCGAAGTCCCCGGCCATGGCGTCGGCGTCGCGCACGACCCACGCCGCCTTGGTCACAGGCGCAGCCATCGCCACCTGGTCCATTTCCTGGAAGGCGCCCCATCCGGCCTGGCCAAGCGGCGCGTGCCCGGACAGCAGCACCACCGGCGATTCCGACATCGCCGCGGTGTAGAGCGCCGATATCGCGTTGGCGTGGCCCGGGCCGCCCGTGACCAGCGCCACGCCGACCTCGCCGGTCAGCCGCGCCCAGGCATCGGCCATGTGCACCGCCGCCGCCTCGTGGCGCGTGTGCACCAGCGGCACGCCTACGTCGATCAGGGCGTCGTAGACGGGCATGATGTGGTTGCCCGACAGGGAAAAGATGCGGCGCGTGCCCGACTGCCGTATGGAAAGCGCCAACATATCGGCGCCGCGGGTGTTCTGCATCGAATGCTCCTACTTCAACGTGATGTCCAGCAGCTTGCCCAGCCGGGCATATTCTTCGTATTGCCCACGCACATAGTCTCGGGTCTGTTCGGGTCCCAGCACGTACGGCAGGCTGCCCGTGCGCGTCGTGCCCTCGCGCCACTGCGCGTCGTCCTTGATGCGCGCGAGCGCATCGCGCCAGACCCGCACCACGTCGTCGGGCAAGCCCTTCGGCCCATACAGTGCGCTCCAGCCGATGATCTTTTCCAGTTGCGGATAACCCGCTTCNCGCGCCGTGGGCACGTCCGGGAAGTCGGGCAACCGCTCGGGCGTGGTCGTCACCAACGCGCGCAGCCGGCCATCGCGCACGGCACCCGCAATGGGCGCGAGATTGGTGCAGACGAAATCGACCTCACCACCCAGCACCGCGACCAGCGCCTCGCCCGAACCCTTGTACGCGATGGGCATGGCCGCCTCGCGCCCCAGGCCCAGCACGTTGAACAGCATCTGCGGCCCCAGGTTCAGCACGGTGGCCGGCCCCGTGGTGGCGTAATTGAGCTTGCCCGGCTGCGCCTTGATCCGGTCGACCAGATCGGCCAGTGACCGGTAGGGCGCTTCCTTGCGCACCGCGCATATGTACGGATTGAGCTCCAGCGTGCCCAGGAAGGAGAAATCATCCCACTTGTAGGACAGCGACGGCTGCAACGCCGGCAGGATGGCCTGCGAGCCCACGCGGGCCAGCAGCAACGTATAGCCGTCCGGCGCCGCGTCCTTGACCTGCTGGGAGCCGATGGCGCCGTTGGCGCCGCCCCGGTTGACCACGACCACCGGCTGGCCCAGCACCTTCTGTGCGGCGGTGGCAAGGTTGCGTGCGGCGAGGTCGGCATCCCCGCCGGTGCTGAACGGGGTGACCACGGTGACAGGGCGATCCGGGTACGGCTGCGCGGCGGCAGGCCCCAGGCAGATCAACGCCGCAGATGCGGCGAACAACCAACGCATCGATTTCATGGACTCCTCCTCTTGATCGGGGCGATGTTTCCCGCCCTTGGGGTGGCGCGCGGAGCGCGTCGCCGGCCCGGCGACACGCCGAACCGGCATCGATACGGTGGACCGCCGCAGGCCGCGGTCAGGCAGCCTGCCCGTCGAGCAGCGACTGCCCGGGCCGCACGCGGGTGAATGCCACCGGCTGGCGCTCGACCTGCAGCTGCCCG
>Ga0065720_1019119_pt1 | contig 36697 bp, 24 predicted proteins | sample Thericmetagenome_FD_59107 | JGI IMG/M metagenome (GOLD analysis project Ga0065720, IMG submission 59107) | Thermophilic microbial communities from the Joint Bioenergy Institute, California, USA of rice/straw/compost enrichment - eDNA_2 v2... | ecosystem: Engineered > Solid waste > Grass >... | reverse complement strand
ATAAAATGATATAAATATTTATTATATGACCACCTAATCGCAGAAGAGTCTTGGATTATAATCATTGAATGGTGCTATATGGAGATTATTTATCAGTTGAACAAATGAAGCTTGATCATGCCAAGGAGCTTATGCAAAAATTGGGCTGGAAATCCATCCTCTAATAATTTGGATGTACAGTCAGCACTGGTTAGAAAAACATAATTTTGACCGTGTTTGACGTGCTTTGTGGGCTTTATGTAGAAGCCTAGAACTTCTAACTTCTCAAGATATTAATTTATGTAAAGAATTATCTGATGTCTATTTTAATAAAATTAAACATCACCGCTGCACAATGTCAAATTCGTTCTCTCTCAAAACCAGCAAGTCAAAATCGTTCAGAGACTGGTTTTTCTATATGGTAAAGGTACAGTTATGGCGTGAATCTGCCCCAACCCTGCTACAATATGGATACTTTTTGGCAGCAGAGATCCAACTTATTTCTATCCTAGTGTTTGGCCAGTATCACTTTCTTTCCCAAGATCCAGGCGACACTCTTGCCAAATTTCTCAAAGAGTTATGCAGAATCTTATCTGTGCAAGATTTATTCATAGGGACAGGTGCAACCACTGGCTTTGCCGTTATGTATATCATTAGTTATTCTTACATAGCAATCTTACTTGGAACCTTCTCCTACACTGTATACAAATACTTTTATAACCCCACAATCACAATAGAATATCATAGAACTTTAGCATTTTCTCTAAAGTTATTTCCAGATATCTTGTTTTGGATCATAAATACTTGCTTTTTCTATAGTATAACCAATCGAAGCCCTGAAAGAGAATTATTTTTTGGAATTTCCAGTTCAAATACAGCTCTTCTTGCCACAAATATCATGTTTCTCTCCTATGGATGCATCTCTGTCTTCATCCTTGCATTTTGTGGGTATGATCCTCTCAGAACTTCCAACACCTTCTCATGCAGAAACTCAAATTTCCAGGTTCTCGGGGTCGTATTCAAATTGATCATGATACCAATTATCACCTCTACTAACTCTGGATCCCTCAATAAGTGGTTTTTTATCATCCTAAGTTTGCTAGTAATTAGTTTCAGGCATTTCAAGTTGACCAAAGATTATCCATTTTATCATTATCCTGCAATGAAACTTGCTTGCCTTTTTAGTGGAATAGAACTAGGGCTTGTGATCCTAAACCTTGTCATCTTTATACTGAAAGGAGGAAAGGCCACGACACCATCAACATATATTTACAGTTATATGCTTATTTTGCCAATTCTGATCAAAATTGTATTCAACAAAATCAGATACACAATCCAGGAATACCAAAGGAAACCAGACTCTGAGATAAGAACTGAAAGCCAACTCTACAAAAAATATTTTGCCATATATCAGAGTCTTGAATCAGGCAATATAATTGTCAACAGTACAAATAAGGTATTAGGAAATTCTGAACTCTTATTCTTGCTTAGCTCAGCTCACAATAATCCTAACCTAGTGAACAATCTCCTCTCCAAGTCATCAAAGACTACTAACAATGATCTTGATATGTTTATAGCCGGCCGAGCCCTTTCCCAAATGGCAACTTCTTTGAGCTATAATACTATGGTTACTTGTCTGCCAAATATCCCCAAGGGAGAAAAGATTAAGATTTTTCTCGCTTATGAAATTTATAAAAAGGACCAAAATTTTCACAGAGCCATAAACGTGTTGATGAGTATAAACACTAAGAAATTGAACTTCATGAGTTCCATTATCTTCTCCTTGCTGCATGACTATCTTGAAGAAGAGCTGATCAAAGCTTATGTTCAAAAGAGCGATGGTATTGTTAACTTGAAAAGTTTGATCGACTTTGAGTACAACTCTAATATACTTATGGATTCACTTGTCAGTAACACTAAGAGACACATTGAATTCTGGGAGTACTATAAGAAGCCTGACTTTTATATGCAAAAATTAGTGAAGAAAAGCATTGAAATGGAGAACCAGGCTGAGAAGATAACTAAATTATGGCACCAATTTACAGCTACGTATGGGAAGCATGCAGCCAGGTGGTCATCAATTTATTGTAAATACTTAAATCAAATAAGAAATGCTCCCTATACAGCAATCAAGCTAAGACAGCAGTATGGAAACTTTGAAGATTTAAGAGCCTACTCTGAGATGAACGCATACTTGTGTGATAGTAATCTCTATGATAAGAACAACATCATTCTTTACGTTTCAATGAACAAACATCGACTTGGAAAGATCCTTTATGTCTCCCAGAATACTAAAGAACTCCTTGGCTGGGATCACTTAGATCTAAAAGAGAAAAATATCAGGCTTTTGATGAATAATAGCTATCAAGAAAGACATCAAGATTACTGGGCCAATATGCTAGACTTCGGATCGAAAACTCACTCTCTTGCCATTATCTCAACTCAAACGTTTATCAAGACCAAGTCAGGTTATCTCACTCCCTCTACAATATATGTGGCCCTTGCTCCCTATATCACTAAAGATCTAATCTATTTATGTGTTATAAGGCCCTTACAATTGAAAAGCAACTTCATGGTCATAAATAGTGATGGAAAAATTGATGGAGTGACCATGGAATTGGGGCGTTCTCTAAGCCTTGAGGCAGACAAAGATATCAATATTAAGGATATTTTAACTGAATTCACACCCCTTAAAGAAGATCAGCATGAAGACTCTCCATTGATAAATCAAAGAACTCTTATCAGGGAAGTCATCAATGACAACAAAAGCTGTCTAGATCTCTTGATGAGCAATGAGCATAGGTCTGCCTTTGTCAGCTTTATATATAAGGATAAAACTCAGACCTATCTTGCTACTTTAAAAGTGGACAAAGCCCACAAAAAGTTTATTATTCTCATGGAGCTAACTTACGAGGGGATCTCTATAGATGATCTAAGGGACAGCAAAAGCAGCAGAGATTCTAAGATAGATTACCTGCTTGATATGGAGGAAATTCCCAGCGAGAGAGTAACAATGAATTGGGATTATTCTCCAACCACAAAGAAGGATAGACCAGGAGTGCATACGTTGCTTGAGTGTTCAATTATGCAGCAAAACTATGTTCAAGAGACTTCCCAGCTTCCTATAATAGCTACTAAAACCTCAACGCCCAAGAGAAAAGGAGGATTGACTATTACTTATAATACTTTCGGCGACTTTTCAAAGACTAACCAGGGCGCTGATAGGACCATGAACAATTTTACAACACAATTTGAACAGTTTGAAGAAGGAGAGAGGTTCCAGCAATTCAATATCTCCTCCAGCAACCATTCTAAATTCCAGAGAAACAAATCAAAGCAAACGAAGATGGAGAGTCTAAAAGAACTAAAGCTTACAAATCCCAAGGAAGTCAAAATTCAGCACGCTAAAATAATGGAGAATGCCTCAGTTTCTTCTCATTCCACTAACCTGAATCTGACCAATAAGGTTGAGAGATCTATTTACCTGGTTCCCAAGGATATTTCTCTCAACATATTATATTATATCGCAGTAGGCTTTATTGCTTTTGCAATCACTCTCCATATTGTCTATATGATAGAGTCAGGGTCTAACATTGATCTTCTCTCAGGCAATGCAGATATTCTCAGGGCGTCAACTCAGAGACTTTATAGTACCCTGGATATGGAAGCTCTGACCAGAGGTGTATTTTTAATCGATGCTGGAATGTGGGATGACGCAAGATTAGCAAGTGTTGGATTGCCAAGTCTGAAAGGATTTTATCCTACGGTTATGGGCGACAGGGCAAGAGCAATTAGCAATTACAACAATGAAGTTCGATCTAATTTGTCATTAATTGAGAAGAGTCTTAGGAAGCAGATATATGATTTCAAGGTTGAAATCAATGAGACAGAATCTAACATAACAAGACTAGGAACAACCTTCGAATTGAGTGATAGACTTGTCCAAAGTGGGTTAAGACTCGCTAATACCCCCGCTAACAAGTGGACCAATACTAGTCATGATGTTAATTTTATCCATTGGAATGTGATGGATGACAATATTATAGCCAACGAAGAAATGACCACGATTCTACTCTCCGATATTGATCACAAATTGGGGACTAATGTGACACTAATATCGATCTTTTTTGGGCTTTTGTGTGTCTTCGGGACAATTATAATTCTTCTATTGATCTTGGAAATAAGAAAGTTTAGAAAAGCTAGGAACAGCTTCATCGAAATCTTGCTTAGAATAGATGAAGATGATCTTGATGCACATCTAAAATTGGCACAACAGCTGATCTCAATTATTCATAATGAGTATATAGAGGTTGGAAAGACCTTTAAAAGCAAAAAAAGCAAAGCTGATGGTCATCAGGAAAAGAATAGAATTGTAAGAAAGAGATATTCACACCTTAAGGGAATAAATGTTGGGCTCATAAAGGTCATGTTTTTCAGTTTTCTATGGGTGGGGCTGTTCATACTTGGATTTATCTTAAGCTATACTATAACTCTACACTATAATGACGAATTGAAACATACAGTGGAAGAACGAAACGAATTAAATGTAATATTGTATCGGTTCAACCTACTGATTGGTGGAATAACTGACTATGTAGGTTCAAATGGAACCAAGACTATGAAAAGAAAGCCAATTGGAGAAGCGCTTGAGGACATCTTTAACCAATTGATAGGGACAGAACGATTCTTCCTACACCTTCTCGAATATGGTAACCCTGTTATCCATGAACTTGTCAATGGAGATCTCTGTAAAACTACGCTATTCCCTCAGCCATTCCCATTTGAAGTGTGCATAAATTCAGGAAAAGGTGCAGCCAGACAGGGAATTATTGGTATGAACAGTTATGCCCTCTCAGCTGTCAGGACCCTTAAAGATGCTTTCGAGTACTCAGATCGTTCATTTGCCAAACAAGCGGAAATTTTGAGTATGCCTATTTTTCAAGATGTCGAGCTGGGAATCTTTGCCTATCTGTTAAGCGCATATAATGTATTAGAAGCACAAATAAAGGGTAATCTAAAGATACTGGTGGACGAATACAAACAAGTTTCAAGATCCTTTTTAATTCCAACAATTATTTTGGACACTATTCTTGGGCTTCTATTATGGGGATATATTTGGAGACGTTTAGATTCTGAGAGGACCAAATGGAGAAAGATGTTTAGACATATACCATACGAGATGATACACACAAACAAGGTACTCAGAAGTTATTTAATAAGTAACTGTGATCACTTATTGGACTCTGTCACCTTTTGAGACTTCTGTTTATATCGTATCTTATTTTCTCATTTTATAGAGTAACATTTTTCGACCCAGGGATTATATATAGCTAAATAGACACATAAGAAAAAAATGCAAGCAATCCTTCTTTAAGCTCTTATTGTCAAGCCACACTTGTCACACTTATTAAGGTCTTCAGAATGATATCCAACGTCTAAAGGCTATCTTCAAGGTATATTGTCAGGATGATTATGATTGAACATCTTCACAAAATTCCCAATCGTAATTCCTCGTTTTTTAGTCAACTCAGTAGGATATGGGCTAGTGACAATTTTTCTTGAGAGACTCCCGATAATAATTTTTTATTGAGTAATTAATAGTGAAATATAATGGTTGATATATATCTCAATTTACGTTAGAAAACCTGTTTCTTTAGTAGCTGCTGCAAGAAACACCATATGCTTCGGGCCTCCTGAGTTGGTGATCCCGAAAATCCATCCTCTGTAAGTTAAAATCAATTGGTCCAGAGAAGGCTACACTACACGTAATGCTCTTACATTGTAAGCTCTGTTGGTTTCCTTATCGGTATTATATTTACTAAATAATTTGGCATCTCAATTAAGGGAGTAATTGCATCATCTTCTTCAATTCATAAAATTGTTGGATTAATTAGATAAATGTGCTATATTTTGAGATTAGAGCACATTTTATATACTGGCCCAGCTTCATATCAAGATACTAATAATATAAACAGCATGCAGATTTGTTGCATGTTCAACCAATTAATCATTCAAGCAACAGCTTCTTTGTTCTCTATAATGGAGAATTTTCTGATGATAGACAATTTTCTGACTAGATTGTGCCTTTTGATGAGTCTTATTCTTGTTTAGATGATACTTCTGAAAGAGCCTTGTAAGAAAAACTTTTAATTAGAACCGAATCAGAATATGCTGTGTTTTGAACTATTCGAGCTATTAAATTTAAATTGATTATATTATTTGGAAAATGAACAAGCTTTCTTCTATCAAGGATGTAAAGGCTGCAATTAACTCCATGTTCAGGAGATGTGTTATTATGCTGCTATGGCAAGAAGACGAGCCGGTGTTCAGCCAATATCTATTTTTTATCTTAAACGACCTTCAAATTCTAGGCATAATGATTTGGATGCAGTTCAACTTTATTTCATCTGGGAACAATGACTTCTTCACACACTTTGTTGAAAGAGTTGCCAATATCATAAGCGTACATGGTGTGCTTTTAGATGAGACCTCGAAAAATACGATTATAGGAATCAGAGCTTTTTCCTATGTATATTGGTGTATCGGGCCAATCCTAACGGCCATCTATTTTTACAAATATGTAGTCAAGAGAAACCTCAGAGCTATTTGGGGCTATTTTTACACTCACTGGGCCAGGGCCTATACTTCAGTAATTTTCTGGGTCACCATTATATACCTACTAAACACTCTCACAACGTCCAACCATGGCCAACTAGCACAAGAGTACCTTGAGGCTTCTCATGGTGGGGTCATACTGCTCAATATTTTGATAATTGTTATTTCTATACTTGCAGGAGTGTTTTCGAGTTATATGTGTTACGACCCTTTCAGAACCCTGAATTTATTCTCCTCTAGAAATACAAATGATCAGATGATGACTTTTTTCTACAAAACAATTAGTGCATTTTGCATCGTCCTTCCCGAGAATCAAACACTTGAAAAATGGCTGTGTTGGATTTTTTCATTTGCTTTTTCTGTCTCAAGATTGCTACATTTACATATGACTTTCCCATATTATTATTACAAACCCATGAGATTAGCTATCACCTTCGCAAGTATTCAAGCAGGTCTCTCATTTTCAATGTTTTGGATGCTTGTTACAAGAGACGCTAAAACTGCTGACCCTGTGGGTATAGTTTACCTTCAGATGATACTGATTGCTGTTTGGGTCGTCTATAACCTGAGAATATTTGAGTCAGAGGTCATAAAATTTCTTCTGAAGAAGAGGATTTGTCTTAAAGACGAGCATGAAGTATTTAAGAAATATTTTGCCCTCGGGCACTTTGCAGAAAATTGTAAATTTCTGTTGAATGACAATCACAAAGATGTGGGGAATGGGCACATGAACTACCTCTTAGGGTTCATTAGCCAACGAAAGAAAGAATACCGCAATTATTTGAAGCTAATAAATAAAAGCTCTGGCGATGAAGAGGAAAATACAACGCTTCACGGCATGAGAACTTATATTTCTGGGTTCACACAGTATATAATTAGTGCCTTCTTTACAGAAGCCACAAAAAGGTTCAAGAAAAGCAGTGAGATCAAGCTTGTTATGGCTCATGATACCTTTGAAAAAGACAATAATTTTGCCAAGGCTGTTAATGTGTTATACAGTATAAAGTTGAGTGAACTGGATTTCCAGAAGAGAGTCATCTATAGAAGGCTGAAAAAGAAACTTGAGAACCAACTAAGAATATTTTTTACAGAAAATACTGAGAATGTCCTTGATGTAAAATCCTGGGTCGACTATGAGTATAACTCCACTCATTTATTCGAGATGGTCATAAACAATGTGAAGAATTGGCTAGGTTTCTGGGAGCTTTATAAGCACCAAGAGATCAAAATGCAGACCATGTATGAAAAGAGCATACAAATTGAAAAAGAAGCAGATGAAATCATGAAGTTTTGGAATTCTTTTGCTTCTGATTACTCTATCACGGCGAAGAGACTAGTCCCCATCTTTTCAACCTATTTATTGGTGATTAGAAATGTCCCATATACCTCAGAAAGACTTAGAGAAAAGTACAACCTTAATAGTGATACTCAAGATCATATGAGCGACGATGATGTTGTAATCACGAACCAAAACATTCGAAGCAAGAGAAATGTCATGCTCTACATCTCTATGTCTAAAGAAACCAGAGGAAAAATTCTGTATTGTTCTAGGAATATCAGTCAGGCGTATGGATGGTCTTATGACGATGTCGTTGGAAGGAATATAAGCCTTTTCATGCCATCTATTCTCCAAGAGTTTCATACAGAGATGTGGAAAGACTCCCTAACTTTCGAGAATCTGGCAACCCTTAGTGTCCCTGGGTTCACTATCACAAAGGCTGGACATACTCTCCCAGCCCATATTTACATTACCATCTTTCCTTATATAGGAAATGAGCTTACTTATGCCTGTATCCTTAGACCAAAGCAACCCAAGAACGATTTTCTGCTACTGAGAAAAGATGGGACCATTGAAGGGTATAGTTTGGAAATTGGTAAAGAGTTTGGTCTCGGTAATGACAAGAAAAAGAATATTAGAGATATTTGCAAAAATTTCGATGGCAGGAGACCTCGAAGCCAGAGCATTGCAGCAGGATTTCTTGATAACGATGAGCAGTCTTCAATAAGAAAGGGAATGCCTCGATCCCCACATAAAAAGATTACTACAATTGAAAATGGGACTTTGAGGTCTAGAGGGACTCTAGATGAGCTAAGAGTAACTGCAGCTTCAATCACCAATAGCAGACTCTTTAGTCAGAATTCCAACCAAAAAGGGACTATTGACTCATTATTTAATATCGAAGAAGGCAGGCTTATTGCTCTAAAGTTTACTGATATAAACAACCGTCCTCGAGAATACCTTAACCAAATAGAAGTCAGAGAGTTGAGAAGTGATCTAGCAATGTCAGTGATGTACTTTGTCGCTGAGAATAAAAAGACCTCAAGGAGATTTCAAAAGCTGACAAAATCTCTAAATGTTATAATGGTTGAAGAAGATGAGAAAGATGAAGATGAAGTCCCTCCAGAGCTCTCTGAGGATGAGATAAAGCCATATATGGGGTTGAATTCTATGACATCTGCCCCATCCAGTCCCTTAAAGTCCCCTTATCGTAGTAAGGAATTTTTGGATGAGAAAGACGCAGAGGAAGAGGGAAAGAGAATTATTATCAGAGCACCTAGTAAAGAGCTGGACACCCCTTCTCCACTCCTCAAACGCAGCTACACCAGGAGACAAACGATCACCAAAATTCAGAAAGTGGATAGTCTTTCTTTTTCAGTCGATGAAACTGACGAAACTGGAGTCCGAGATCAAATCAATGCCCAACACGAGCTCCTAAGGGCAAAAAATAAGACCAAAATGGATGAAGAAGAAATGTCCTTTGGCTCCTCCATCGGGTCAAAGGGAGGGAGTACCAAGAGAACAAGAATTGAAAAGGCTATCCATATGGTTCCAAAATTGTTATCAATGAAATTGCTTCATTTGGCCGCCATATGCTACATCATCTTGTGTTCTGTATTGATGCTAGTTTACAATTTCCATGGTAAAGCCAATCTAGATTTGGTCATGGGCAACGTGCATATTCTAAAAGAGTCAAATCAAAGAACATTTGAAATGCTGGAGATATCCAGAGTTGCCCGTGTTCAATTGCTTGTAGAAGGTGAACTGTGGAGTAGCCTAAGATATCCGCAATTTAGTGATGATCTGAAAACATCACAGAAGGCAGAAGGAGGGCGAAGGGCAGTAAATCTAGTCGATCATAATAATGAAATAAGAGACTCTGTGCATCTTATTGACAAGCATTTGCAGGAAAAACTACTCACAGACTTAATTCCGATAGTAGATCGCTATTCTGGAGTTATAGAAAATCATATAACTATATTTCAGATGGCGACAGAATTTGCAGAGTCAGCTCTTAGGATGGCTGCTACCCCAAATAGTTCCTTGACCTTTGGAAATACAGACATAAATTTTTTGCTGAAAAATGCCTTGAACGACATGCCTTTAGTTGCCGAAAGAGGTGATAACATCTTGATAGAGGACTCAAAGATTAAAATGGAAAATAATGAAAAAGAAGTCCTCAAATATATGATTCTGGCACTTGCTTTCGGTTTCTTGATTATTCTTGGCATTTTGCGTGAAGAACTCAAATTTGTCCAAAATCGGAACCATTTTATTGAAGTCTTCCTGAGAATTGATGAACATCACATGGCACAACATATAAAGCTAGCTGTAGCTCTTGATGCAACAATTAGAAGTGACATCTATAATGACAAAACAATATCAATAATAGGCAGAAGAAACAAGACTTTTTTAACAACAAAAAGCCTCGAAGCTAAGACCAATGCCAAGCACTATAGGGGAAAGACAGCTAATAGGGCTGGGCTCAACATAATACTCTATCTGATATTCATTTTTGCTGTCTGTCTTATCATACTCTTCGCCCTGGGATTCCTAACTATGTACCTGATGGTCAACAAGAACAACACAAAATTTCTAGAAAGAATTAATGATATAAAGCAGGTTGAATGGATTCTAGTCAATATTTGTATATGCCCTACAGCTTTATATGCCTATATTCAAGATGGGGATGATGTACTGGTGAGAAATCAACCAGTTTCTACTGAACTGGAGAATATTCTTAGTAGACTGAAAGGAACAGCTAAAATACTTCATGACTTGCTTGAGAAGGACTACAAGGATGACTACGATCTTTTAAGGAATCTTATAACAGGAAATCTCTGTACAATGAATCTGACACCAGATGTCCCTGCCAGTGTTTGTGTGAACTTAGCCGATGGAGCAGCCACAAAAGGCATGATATCGATCAATGACTATGCAGTAGCAGCAATTTCCAATGCAAAAAGCTTTTATGATGTAAGTGATAAGTCCTTCCTATATAAAAAGCTTGCTCTAAGTCAAATAAGTCTCTGGCACACCGAGGTCACTGGCTTTTTCTATTTAAGACAAGGCTTTACTCAGGTAATTAATATTTTGGAGGAAAATCTTCAAATATTCATGAAAAAACATGATGAGGATCTGTCAGTGGCTATATCTCTTTTTATTGTGAGTTTTTTAATTCTCGGAACAACTTCCTGGATCATACTCTGGGCAAAACTGAGGGATCAGGCTGTGAATTGGCGTAAGATGGTCCGTCTAATCCCACATAGCATGATCCTTAGTAACAAGGCTTTAAGACATTATTTAATCAAATATTCAGAGCATACTTTGGATAATTTTACCTAAAAGAGTAGGTGTGTAAATTACTTACTTGGGATTATTTTTCTTATCTAACCTAACCCGGTGTTTTATTTGTAAGGTTTAACACCTATATGTTGATGCTTTATGGATTTTTTTTTCTTCCTGTGATATCAAGATAATACATTGAAAATTCTCTCTCTTAACACAAAATTGTGCAATTTAAATACACAAACTAATTAGGTATATCGAATTTTAAACTCTTCTATTAATTATCTCATTCGTTCTGGCCTTCGGCAGATTCAATCCACTTTCCGAACTCCTCAAGTCTCTTCTCCTCATCTTCAGGGTTTTCTCTTACATGCTAAGATATTTATCATTTAGTCCCAGAAAATTTACTCTGTAATCAGTGACACCATCATAATATTCACAGATAATTTGTCTCCCATCAAAGTATCTGCCATTCATCACTTTGATACAATTTTCAGCTGAGCCTGGGTACTTGAATTTCACCATTATTACTCCTTCGGGATGGTTCTATGAAATATAAATAAAATTGTTTCCAGTATACCTCGAAAATCTCCATTCTCTGAACTGGGCCTAACTTCTCACATTCAGGAAGAACATCAGCTCTCAAGCCCTCAACAAAGTTTTCTGGATCAGCCTTTAATTTAAATCTCAGCAAAAAGTAATCTACTTCAACTTGGTCTAAGGTAAACATTCTCTTTAACACAACAATCCTTAAACCTTCTCCTTTGGTTTCATCATCGTCCCATGATAAGAGTCTAATATAAATCAATATAACTCAAGCTAAATTGCACCTTTCTTGATCAGCTTTGATTTTAGTGGAAGTGACTTTGTCAACTTTAACCTTCTTTCTAGGAACATAGTCTCCTTTTTGTTCAAATGAGGCCTAGAAGCTTTCCATTTATCATAAATTAAGATACTTGTTCTACATAAACCTTATATCCTGGAACAATTTCCCTTTCATTAAGCATTTCAATAGCCAGAGGAATACTTTCTTCCTTTACATATGAAATCAAGGCATCTCCCTTAGGTCGTTGATTCTCATCGCAGTAGATCTTAATTTTTTCCTTTCCTACAAATAATAAAGAATTTCCAAAAAATATACCAGTATGAGGATCTAATCTAATCACACCAGCTTTGGAGAAGAATTCCTTGAGTTGCTCCACTGTAATGTCTTCAGGAAGTCCTTTGTAATTAGGCAAATCGAAAGAAATATATACCTCTGACATACAAATTGGGATTTACTTTGGGCACATACCACTTTGCCTTTTTCTTTTCGGCAAGCTTGGCAAGTTTCTTTTTCTTCTTTTCGTATTTTTTCTATTACTCATCAATCACCTCTCAAGAATCCTCACCAGCTCTTCTTCAGTCAAGGTATCAGGATCAATCAAATCCAATTTATGCACTTTCTTTTGAACTTTTTTCTTCTTAGTGTCGTCCTCATCAAGACCGGTCAGTAAATCCTGGAGAACATCTTCTCCAATGATATCAATATTGGGATCCTAAGGACTATAAAGAAAGATATTATTCATTCTACTTCGCTTTGTGGCTTCCATTGTTTAGTTTCCTCATCATAAATATACCAAAGGCCATCAGGACCCTTGTAGAACTTTTTTTTTATTTTCTCGAACTTCTTTTCTAATGTCTCGATCTCATCATCAGATTCCTCTTCTTTGTTAGCTGCCATTTCTTCTAATTTCTTTTGTTGCAATTGTGCAACTGTTAAGTTTTCAACCTTTAAAGGCTGTTCAGGTTCCTTTTTAGGTTTCTTTTCCTCAATATTATTCACTTTGATCGGTTGAGCAATTGGTTTGCCTGTAAATGGGACATAGGTATCCTCTATTAAAAAATGAATAACAAAAAATGAGGGATACAAACCCAGAATTTTATTTTTGAGTTCCTCAATTTGTCCGATTTGCTTCCAGTCAGTCATTCCATTTTTCCAAACATATGTTGTCGAGTCTATTTCATTAGTTTCCCACATAACTTCTAGATCTCTGACAGAAACAGGTCCTGTAGGCTTATTATCAGCACGATTGATAAAGAACCACTCGAAGGCCTCCTAGGAAAGAATTAGAAAGTGACTCAGTGAGAACGTGTACAGATTGGGGGTCAGCCATATGAAAAATAGATCAATAATTTTATATTTGAATTGACGTAAAAATGGTTTTTTTAGGGATTTCAAGGAGAAATAGCACTATATAGAGCTAAACAAAGGATGAAAAATTTAGAATATACTAAGTTGTGATAATACAGATAAGCAAGGAATATTGTTGATGTATAAAACAGAGGCACACACGAAATGGAGATGAGGAGATATATTTTATTATTGAAACATGGTTTTCAGACTCTCTGACTGGCAAAGACAAAGTAAAAGTCTTTAGAGAGTCTTTTATGTAGTTTTTCTGCACTGCATGAGCACATAATAGATGTTTTCGAAGGCTTGGTCAATATCAGCCTTGGTCTAAAAACGATAAGAATTTTTTAAAACCGAAGGTTACCTTAGCTCCTGTAAGGACTAGCTTACCAGAAACGAAGATTAGGAGGACAATCTTCGGCTTAGTCATCTTATAAATGAGGCCTGGAAACATCTCTGGCTCGTACTACGGAATCGAATTATAATTATTTTTTTAAATATTTACAGAACAGAACTGCTTGTGTTGAGTATGAAGTTCATCCAGCTTGATAGGGAATTTCACATCACAGCTGCCGACTATGTTCTGAATCTTGAAGTCCTTGAAGGTAACATCGAAGCCCAGCTTCTGGATCATTCTGGCATATTTTCTAGCAGCCAATAGAGAGTCTTGTTCACTCTTCGCTCCTGTACAGACCATTTTTCCTACCAAAAGTGAGAACCCAGTGTTCAGGAAGTGGAGTACCTGATGCGAAGACCAGAGCTGTAGTCTTTGGCTCTCTGAGTCTAATAATGACTGCAGCGAATCTCTAGCCAAAGTAAGCTCATGAATTGATAATTATTTACTCTAGGGTTGTACTCGGCATTTCTCGCGTTGAGAGAGATCTGCTTTAAGTCCAGTTTACAATTTAAGTTCACAGTTGAGACAATATTTCTGGAATTAGTTAAAAAATCGAAAATGCCTAACATACTGTAAGACCGGATAGCAGGATCTGTCAATTGCCATCCTCTCTGGGTGGGCGTTTTGGCTCTGTTGATTTAAGACGCCAGGAGTAGAAAGAACCATAGATTGACTAGGAAGGTTAGGATTTTCTATTCATTCGATTTAGATTACGATAACAAATTGACGCCAAGTGAGGGTGGCTTGGCGACCTCATTAGGATTTTTATTGAAAGAAGCTACAGTGGAACTTCCTGGAAGGTTTTTCATTGCCATTGGCGCTTTCTTGCGTGTTAAAAAAATATTTATAATCAAATGATTTCAAATTAGATCTCTATTTATACTCTGGTCTGAATTCTGATTGGATAATTTTATTGGGCTACGGATCTGTTTTATTGTCATCCGTCTTACCTTCTAGTTTGGGCCTTCCTTCTCCCTCTTAGATAGAGTTCATCTCCCTTGAAAAAAATACATTTTCCTTGTTATATATCAATGTAAGAATTTTGGGAATTCTAAGCGCATGTTGAATTTTGCTATAAATTTATTAAATTAAATCGAACTCAAAATGAATTGAGTCGGATGGAAAACGACAAAACTTTAAAGACTGACTCCTCAAATCATATCCCAAGTTTCGAGAACATCAGTACTCAAAGTTCTGACTTTGAGTCTCTCGGATCAATGAAGTCTCCCATGAATAAAAAGATGAAATTCATATCTAAAAATCAAGCTCTCGTCGAGTGGAAAAGAACTCTATCTGCATCTGAGGACTCTTTTGGAGAGGAAGAATTTCAATCTGAAATTTTGAGAAGAAATACTAGAAAACAGCTGTTCAGGCCAGGAACCCACTCCAATTTAGCTATAAAACCCATCGAAAATGTTGAAAGAAAGAATAAAGAGAAGACCCCTGAGGCAATTCAAACAATTAAATTGGCTCTACAAAATCACTTTGTGTTCAAGAGCTTAGACAAAGAAGCCATGTAATTTTGCATATAATTAGCTAATCCCTATTAGCGATAATTTGATCTCGAAATTCTTTCTATGTGAAGTCAAGAAGGATCAATTTATCTTCCATCAGGGCGATGATGCACACATCTTTTTTGTTCTAGGTTGGTTTGAATAATTCTTTAATAATGCTTTTAGAAAAAGGAAGAGTCCAGGTTTTAATTAACGAACAGCAAAAGAATATTTTAACCGCCGGATGTAGTTTTGGAGAACTCGCCCTTCTCTACTCTGCACCACGTTCAGCCTCCATCCTTACACTAGAAGATTGCACTCTATGGGGCATAGATCGCTTTAGCTTTAGACAAACTGTCGAAGACATGATTCTTAAGGATTTAGAAGAGAATAAAAAGTTTATTGAGAGGATCGCATTTTTCAGTAGGCATAACCACAACATTGTTTACCATGCTAGATAACCTCACTCACCACCAAAAGGAGAACATCGCATCAATTCTAATCAAAGAAATATTTGCCCCTGGAGAGTTCATAGTTCATGAAGGAGATAGTGCAGATAGTTATTATATTATCAAATCTGTAATTTTTTGGATTATTTGTTGTAATGAATAGGGTACTGTTTCTGTCATGAAAGATGGAAAAGTCGTCAGACAACTCCATGAAGGTGACACGTTTGGCGAAGCCGCCCTACTTGAGCATAATAACGTTAGAGCTATGTCTGTTAAAGCTGCTACTGAAGTTGTTTGTCTTGCACTTGGAAGAGAAAATTTAACCGCAATTCTGGGTGATAGAGTTCAAAACATAGCATACCGTAACCTAGAAAAATGGGCCTTTGAAAAGCATCCACTATTGAAGAATTTAACTCAGATGCAAAAAGAAAAGGTGTTTGAAGCAATGAGATCGTATCATGGTGAGAGAAATCAAATGCTGCTAGCAAAAGGTCAGAAATGCCAGAAACTTATTGTTCCCATGGATGGAAATCTGATTTATGTAGGAATAGTTTAGTTTATGTATAACTAAATAGGCTGACTCGCAAAAGGTCATTTGTGAAAAAGGACACGCATTTGGCGCAGAATATTTCCTTTTCGAAAATATGGAGAAAAAATTGGAAGATGATGTGGTCCTGGATTTTGATGGTGTATATTCTGAGATATCAATGCAAGACTTCACCAAAGCAATTGGAGGGCAGCTCCAAGTTATCCTTGTGAAAAATGAGAGATCACATGAAGTAAAGACAATAGTATTTGAGATAATTTTTCAAGAAAAAAATGATTCTTGAGAAGAATAAAGAAGAGGAAAAAATGCCTGACCTTAAATTGGAGAACCTTATTCACATAAAGAATATTGGTAGAGGCCAATTTGGAGAAGTGTATCTTGTCGAAGATGATAAGCAGAATAGATATGCCCTGAAAACTGTTTCTAAAGTGAAAGTGCATTCATTGTGCTTGGACAGACATGTTCAGGTAATAGGAGATGAAAAGGGTTTAATAGAATAGGAAGAAAGAAAAGTTCTTAAAATGATTAAGTTCCCATTCATCATGGAATTTTATCGAACTTTCAAGGACGCGAATAATGTCTATTTCTTGACGGAGTTTATCAACGGCATGGACCTTTTCGATGTTATCAGAGAAATAGGTAATATTGGAAACACCTATTGTATTAATTGTATAGGATTGTTAGCAAAATCAGACAGTCAATTTTACATTGGAAGCTTGATCCTAGGAATTGAATATTTACATATGAGAAACATAATTTACAGAGATATGAAGCCAGAAAACGTCATGATTGATGCAACTGTAATATAATTGAAACCTTAGATGATCAATTAGGGCTATCCTAAAATGATTGATATGGGAACTTGTAAAATTTTAAGCAAAGCAGGGCATAGAACTTTCACAATTATTGGCACACCAACATATATGGCTCCTGAGGTTCTTGCAGGAAAGGGTTATACATTTTCTGCAGATTTCTGGGCTATTGGTAAACTATGGCAGATCGAGTTCTAAAATATTATTAGGTGTGTGCCTTTATGAATTTCTTTGTGGGTATCTTCCGTTCGGCGAAAATACAGATGATCCTTACGAGATATACAGCGAAATTTTGACGAAGAAGCTGACATTCCCTTCTTACCTAAAGGATAAAAAGGCCAAAAAATTGGTTGAGCAGCTGTTGAGCAGAGCCCCTGAAACAAGAAGTGGTGGTTCCTTTGCAGCTCTTAAATCTCATCCTTGGTTTGAAGGATTTGATTGGGTGATAATCCTGAATATTTTTCTTAGTTATTAGGACAAATTATTGGAAAAAGAACTGAAAGCACCTTATATTCCTCCACCTACTAAATTAGTATCGGAACAAGAAATAGAGGAAAAGAGGAAATTAAAGCGTCCAGTTGTGAAAGTGATCGAGGTAAATTTGATTGTGTCCTTTTTAAATTGTTAGAATGCTTCTTCAAAGAATTTAAATAAAAATTCTGTTCCTAAAGATATCACTTGGGATTTCGAGTTCTAGGAATAGAACTCCGAAACCATAGTGAATCTACTGCCTAGTATATTTTTCTGCCCGTACTCTCTATTTTATCGACTCAACCCTATTTTGACGTTGCTGCATTTCTCATTGTAAACATTTCTTAACTTTATTGCCGCAAGTATTTATGGGCTCATATATTACATTCACTGTATTCACCATGTTGAGTCTTTTGAAATTTTGCGAGTTGACTCAGAATTTGGAACCAAAAGAATAAGTTATTCTATCTAAGAAGATAATGGGGCATTTCATCTCGACACCTGGCTCATTTTCAAAAAAAATTCTTCAAACTCTAGTATAGTTGATCAAGAAAAACTAGCTCATCTTCAATATAATTAGGATTTTAAAAGAAGTTGTCTTTAATTTTGTGAACTTAAGAACGAGACTTTAAGATAGTTCGAGAACCAAAAGGAGGGGAAATCTGATTAGAGAAAGAGAATTTTAGCAAAATTGTTTATGCTTTTCAAAGGTTTAAGCATCATACATATTTAGATTAGTTATATGATGAACATATAAGAAAAGGGATGGACATCTTTTTTTCTTGAGGCTGCCTAGAAATATTAGCTTGGTTCTAAAGTTCTTGTATCAGAATTGACAAGTGTTATCATGTGGTTCAAAAACACGGACGAAAATGATCATCATTTGGTTCCTTTTAAGGAAATTAATTTACCTTTAGCGTTTTCTTCTTAGGTAAATCGTAAAGATTTAGATCCCATCTAATCAAGTAAGCGAAATGAACTCTTGAAGAAAATATGTTTGAAGCATAAGTAGGCAAATTATGAGAAATTAGCCCATTCTTAAGAGATTTCATTCGCTCTGGGATACTTTTGAAAATGAGAGGGATGCATTCCCTAACATTCTTCTGTCATATCCATCGTAATGGAATGCCATTTACCATCCTTGTTCATTGAGTTGTTGATCCTAATAATTTTAATGACTGTCCAACAATATTGAATAAGAAAGGCTGTGATCAGTATTAAAAAGCTCGAAAAAAATTCATCAGGAATCAGGGTAAAAAATTCATCACAGGAGCCTTGCAAAGGAAATTCAAATTACCTTGGATGAGATAGCAAAATCATAGAATGATCATCCGTTAGGAATAGTTTAGGAAGAAGCCTAGCAAGATTTAACAGGAGTTCAAGACACGTATGAGTCAGAACTAGTTATTTTCATATTGAATTTCAAAATGAGCTGGTTGTTATCATCATTAAAGGTCTCGAGGATAGAAAATTCCGTACCTTTGGCTCGTAAGAGCAGAGTTTGAGTTCTTCTTCCTAACAGAATTAATAAAGAGCTTCTCGACAAAGGAAAATCAGGAACCAAATTGATTTCATAAAGTTAAAAACTTTCTTTCCGTCATAGTCGATCATCATAGAAAAAACAAAAATGAACAATGGTTACCTTTATCTCCAAGGCTGTCATAAGCTTGGTGATTGACCAGGGAATAAGCGTCTTAAGTCTTGAGGACTCTCAGTAGTTAGTTCATGAGATGTCCTGGTTTGGATTCTTGGACTCCTTTTGAGCCATAAAATTTGATCAAATTTTGTATTATAGATTTCAGGAGACAGAGACGCTTAATTAAGCGGCTCTCATACAAAACGATAAAATACTAATTCGCAGTAAAAGAGCGGGAAACAAACGAGTGGACCAAAAGAAAGTAAATGCAAACAAGAAAATGGCTATTTAACCTTTATGTTAAGTAGTTCTGTCAGCGTGTGCGAGGCATACTCTGAAGCTGGTATCTTAAAATACTTACTCCTTCCTGAAGTGAGCAGCTTCTCATTCTTTCTTAGTGAACTTATTGGTTTAGATGGAGTATGTTTAGACTGAACTTTATTCAAACTGTTGCCCTTCTCTTCAAAGGCTTCCTTGAAATTCTGCTTAAAGGACTTAGTGATAATTCCTTTCAAGCTCTTTATTTCTTTTTTCGGTTTGACAGAGTCTTTTCTCTGGGCTTTAGGACTAGCTACCATGGACTTGATAGGCAACAGAGTAGTAGATTTAGAAGTTAGTAGTGAGTAATATGTTTGGCTAAGGATACTATTCCTTTTGCTTTGACTTGTATCAAAGGGAGGGAATTTATCTAGACTTGGAGCATCATGAAGAGTACGTGGAGTGGTCCCGCCTGAAAGATAGAAATTAGGCTCTTCTTCAACAAATTCTGTCTTGAGAGGTCTGATTGATTTGTGAGACTTGCTTAACTCTTCTGCAGGCTCGGTGTTAGAACCATAGGAAAGCCTCGCTCTGGTCAGAAAAATTGTATTTCGATGGCTCGTAACATGTGAGGGCAATTCACTGTGGAATGGCGGCTTTATGGAACTTGTTGCAGTGGTGGGACGGTAAGGCCTCTTCTCTCGATGAAGGTTAATAAGTTGAAATTTGTTGTTGAAGTCAATGTCAAGATTTGCGCTAGTTCCTAACCTCTCAAGACTCTGAAATACATCTTTCATGTTCAGCTTATCAGTGTTGAGTATCACACGTGCTCTTGAAGGTGAGGAATTGTCCAAGGTCTGAATTTTGTGAGCGCTTCGAAGTACCACATAACCATTCTTCATGGAAAACTTAGGAGGAGAGCTGCTCATAAGGTGAAACTTCTTTGTAATAAGTACTTATTGTTATAGGATTAAATAAATTTAGGAAATTTGAGAAGAATTTTATCTAAAACCCTCTTGATTTACTTAATGTTGAGTTCAAGTTCAAATTAGCTCTCCAAACGAGCCGTTTTTTAAGTAAGTTAACAGCTATAGATAGTGCGAAGAAACATTAAAAATATAGAGGGCTAAAGCTAGGTCGATCTAGGTACTTCTTTGCGGCTAAAATCCTCTCAATTCTCTGGAAATTCTGAGGGTGGTACTTCAAATGAATACCAAGAGAGAATATAAACACCTTAATGTAATTAAGTTGTGCCAGAGTTAAGGCAAATTCTTCAAAAACTTGCTTATCGAAGTCAGTCAGGAAAATTCTGGCTTTAATTGACTCGAGGTTCTTGAGCTTTCTTAACTTAGCCAGTATCTCGATGAACTTCTTGGAGGAAATGTGCCACTGGAAATCGATATTCAATTCTCTGAGTTTATCTCCAAAAATTTCAAGTAAATGAAAGAGTTCATGTCCTGCAGTAATTGGTTTCTTGAAAACTAAATAAAGATTCTCTAAGTTTTTGAAACTTGGAATTGGATTGTCTGTATTGAGAGCTTTGCAATTGCTGCTTGTGATATACAGCCATCTAAGGTCCTTATTACTGGAGAGACTATTCAAAATACAACCAAGGTTGAACACTCTATTTTCTTCAGGGAACTTTTTTATGTACTCAGGAGAAAAGTTCAGGATTGCCCTTTCAAGCTTCTTCAAATGTGACAAAATAAAGCTAATTCTGTTCACATATTCTGGATGGAAATAGATGATAAACTTGACGCTCAAATTGAATTTCCGAACATCATTCGCCTTTTCAAATGCCTTGTAGAAGTTCGTGAGATTTAGCTTTTCAACTTGCGATTTTATTGTCAATGACATGTGGAGATATTTTAACTTGGGGGGCAAATCGAAATTCAAAAAGAATTTCTCAACATCTGCTTCTGAACTTGACGAAATATTCAAAGAGAGCCGGCTTAACTTCTCAAAATCCTTAATTTTAGCTATTACATTAATCTCTTGTTGAATATCCCAAGATCGATTGGCTGAAAACCTTGTCAAAGACAGTGACGTAAGATTTTTATGATGTTCAGGACTGATGATTTCGTCTATTTTCCTTGAGTCTTTAGTCCCTATGATCGAAAGAGAGCGAAGCCCTTCTGTGAAAGCATGAAATAACATTAAATCAATTTCTGAAACTTGAGTTAAGGTAATGCTAAGACTGAGTTTTTTTGCTGCAAAACTTGGATATAGGAATTCGTATTTCTGTAAGAAAAACACTAATGGGGAGAAACTGCTTAGCAAATTTATATTTGTTGCCTTGGTGAAGGCTTGCCTGTATTTCTTTAAGTATGGGATCATGTCTATGCTTTCTTCCACCAACCCTAAGTTTTCTAACTTCCGAAAATATCTCAGGTATTTGGCATTTAATCTGTCTATACTGAACCTTTTTAGGTTGCATAATTTCTTGAAAACATCCTTTCTAAAACTATTAGTTGGATAGTAATCGGAGATCTCAGTCAGAAATTTCCTATTCTTTTTTAGACAGGATTCGTACTCCTTAGAAGTTTCTAGATGGCCTTGAAAGTCAAGTTTTCTGATAAAGGCTGATTTTTGAAGATGTAAATATTTTCTTCTCAATGAAAGCTTAGGATCAGAACGGATCAGAAGTGTCAGTGCGTTGTAAAATTTTATTCGGCGCTTGATATGATAAAGAAATAAGGAATCTGTTGTCACTCTGTGTATGGTTTGAAGTCTTTTCATGTTTTCTTTTAAAATTTATTTATTACAAATATTGTATTAATAGTCCTTAGTTTAATACTGAAAAAGAGCAATTTACTCTATTCTCAATTTTCTTCTCAAAAGAGATCCCTATTTTTACAATTAATTCGAGCATTCTCAAGAAAATAGCTTTTTAGTAGGGAATCTGTCTTTCTAAAATTTGTCACAATCATAGTTTACTATGAAAATATAAAATAGTCTTAAAATAAGATTTCGGAAAAGCTTTCACCAAAGTTAACAATAGAGAATGAATAATTGTAGATCCGAATTTAACTATCTAATGACAGGGGTTAAGTAAAATTGGATAGAACGTAGGTAAGTTACTTGAACTGATATAGTATTAGACATGAGATTTTTTGAAGTTATTTAAAATCAAGAAACTATTGCCTTCTATTTTAGTTATCATCGCCTAGAACAATCAGAATGATTCTGCTCTGAGTAGAATGCCCAGTGATTGAAAACAAAGCAAAAGCCTTTAAAATGCACCCATTATCTATTAGTATTATAGTGTCAGAATTTTGGACCAATACTATTCAATGATGATGCTAAGGTTTTCTGCTAAATCATAAAAGAATATGCTAAAAAAGTATTATATATTTACATCGACTGAAGAACTAAAACACATCTTCATAAATATAGAATTTATCAACTCAAAAAAAGAGGATTCATAGTAAAAGCAAATAGTCCACCAAAAACATCATTAATGGAGACTATTTTCATAAAGAGATAGAACCTTTTCATCAAAAGGACTGAGTTCTCGTTTAGCAGAATAACTCTTCAATACTGCTCGAACTTGCTCATCATTGCCTTCGTATGATTCGGTCCAAAATTCAGAAATTATAGGAGATTTAAGAACAGATTGTCTGATATTCAGATGAGAATTTCCAGAAGCAGGAAATTTTAGAACAGGTTTTTTTACATTATCAAAGAGAATTCTCTGTTCCTTTGTAAGAAGAATATGCTTCAGCTTATCAATGTCTCTTAATTTGCGTATGATTGTCCTCGAATCCGTATATTTCTCAATATACTCCTTCCCAGTTTTCAGAACTTTAACATCAGAATTTGAGCCCCATAACGACCGTATCCAGCTTAAAAAATCGATTTTAATTTTATCAGCAGGCTTCTCTTCTCTCGAGGCGTATTCCTGTAGTTTAGCTGATCTCTTTTCCTGAAATGGCTGTATAGAACTACTTTTTCGTAAACGCAGGTCCTCGTCAGTTCGAAGTTCGAATCCTAGACTAGGCTGATTTTCCTCACGTATATCTTCCAATGGAATTTTCTTCTCAGAGAGAGTGTCATAGATCGAGGTCGGCCTCTCCTGTATTGCGCTCTTATTTTTCCTGCTTAGTATATCAGTTTCAGTCTTTAACAAGGGAGAGTCAAATCTGACTGATTTCCTGGAAATTGGCTTTTCTGGACTTGAAGTACTCGGTAAGGTATTCATGGCAATTGAGAACATTTCGTCTTCAGGAGCAGTAGCAGCCTTGTGAATGCTCTTAAAGTCATCTACAATACTAGCGCGAGAATCTTGTCTCTTCACGTAGAAAAAATCATTGATCATTTGAGAATCCATTTCTAACTTGGAATATGAACGGCATAAGAAAGAGAGAATAAAGTATACAGTACCCACTAGGCCAAAAAGTTCGGCCAGAACAGTTTGAATTTTGGTGTACTTTCTTTGTTGGACCACTAATTTCCCACCATTGCTTACCAACATGTTTAGAAAGACTTTGTCAGACCCTACCTCGTAAATGTCAGTGTCTACCTTCTCTACAGTGATCATGGAGCTGTTTTTGATGTCTTTAAATATCCACCCATTATCGGTTGAAAATTCCGTTTTCATGAGCTCGTATCTGATTTTCTTGCCTAACTTAACTGAGAGGCTTTTTGTGTCTTGTTTCCACAAGATTTTAGCAGGACCTTTGTCATTATTTAGGGAGGGGTTAGAGCTCGAATAGTAGCAGCTCCATAAACTTCTTTTGATTTTTTCTTCAATAACAGGATCCGAAGCGCAGCCATTTAAGGGATCACTTGTATTGCACAGGCTGAGTGAGACCTTTAAATAAGCCGTTTCGATATCCTTCACAAAGACCCTTTCAAGAAGAGGTTGGGAAGGATTGATACACCAGAGCGTCCCCGAAACCTCCTTACCTAAATTCATATCTGCACTTTGACATGGGATCAAACTGACATTATGTGTAGTCCAGTCTGTAGTAAGTTCAGGTGAAAGATGAAGTTCGACACTTAACCGATATATACTAGTATCAAAATAATAAGTCTTATCTTCAGTGTCATAAACGCCAAAAGCCAGTTGAAATCCGTCTTTGGAGATGGGGAAATAATCACTGTATGACCCTGAATACTCTTCCAAGTGATTTATAAGTGGGTTGCGCTTAAGAATCATGTCTTTTGATAGCAGCCCTAAGGCCCACATAAAGAAAATGAATATAAAAAATGTTAAACAGAGCCCACATTTCGTGTGAACCTTGGGGTAGCCTTTGAAGTTAATGGTAGGAACTGTAGCAAAGATGTCGAGATGGCCTAGCCAGAAGGTCTGATGTCTCTTTCCCATTTATTAATTAATCAATATTAAACGAGTGGAAACTTTAATAAGAATTTGAATAAACAGTTGATGTTTTCTTAATCAGCTGTTTATTACTCCATCCTGAAAGCAGTTACAGCATATAAATTAAACAGAATGAATTTACTTTTCTGAAGTGCATATAAGCATTTATTGTATTACTGTCTCAATAATCTGAGAACTGATGAAAATCATGATACTAACCTAGCTAATATTGAACTCGAAATTGATTGGATCATTTGGGAAGTAATTGATAATAAATATTATCTGAGATTTGAACCTAATCCTGTTAAACGTTAAATAAATAAAAAACTTCTGCAGAGAAAAGGACATCTATCATCAGACGAAAAATCCATTTACTCTATAAGAAATGAATGATCTCTAGATTCCGAATCTTTTAAAATCAGAGTTTTCGACAACCGCAATAATTTGACATAGAAAATATTTTAGCAAACTTTTTAATTATCTTCTCTTCCCAATGGAAAGTTCATACATGAAATCCGAGTCAGATTCAATCCTTAGCGACTTGATTCATCAATGACTAACAATCCTTGATGATAAAGCTGCCTGCATTAAGATTACCCTTTTCTTAACCTCATAAATAAAAAGACGAACTCTCGGGAAAATATCAAGCATCCCGAATAAGATACTAACTTTATCATCACAGGAAGTAAGCAAAGATTGTAGATCATGAGTTCAAGGTATCTCTAAGTAGATCAAAATTCAATATCTGAGTATTATTTCTCCCCTGTGAAGAGACAGATAGTCTCAACAGCTTTACCGATGGATCTTGCTTGTGCATCTTACACAACCTCTCTGGTAACAGGTACTATCATTATAGAGACAACTTCTTTTCTCCTGAATAATCGAAAAAATTGATTTAGTACTGTTAATGAAATAGTCGCTCCTTTGATCTGTCTTTGACCCAAATTTGCCTAGACCAAATTGCTTTTGACAGAAAGCCTTGACTTTAATAAAATAACTTAAATAAATTAAGATCGCTAAACATAAATTTCTAGATCTTGTCTCCTTCAAAATTCAGAACAGATAATGTTCTGAGAAAAATATTGTAGAATAATGATTTTTTCAGTGAGGCAAGAGTAATACCAAAAGTCAGCAAACTTCGTTCTCATACCTTTTAGAAGATATCCAGGCCTGAGGTTTAAAAGAAATCCCTCAGGATGCACAGTTCCTCCAAGCAAAATTAAGTATTTTTTTCTTTATCCCCGAATCAAATAAATTTTACTTTGCAAATAATTCAAAGGAACGATAGGCTATATTTGAAAAACTTAGCCTTGATGCTCCGACAGGAACATGAATGTGGTTCTGCCTTCAGTGCTTTCAGTTCAACTTCTGGATTTGAAATTTCCTTCTTAAAGCTTATACTGCGAATAAAACTTAATTCTATTATGTCTTCTTATTGAGTTAGAATCTCTGCTGTCAATTTCTTGTTATATATTGTATCGGCTCTAGTTGACCTCCTTTTCCTAACAGTTTCGAAAAAGACTACAGTTGATCCCCGCATTCAAAAGTCTGCCCAAACATAAATTTATACCTGTCACTAGAGGAAAATCTAAGTCCAATTAGCTTTTCTTTCAATTATGAGAGTCAGGCGAGATCCTCATTAGAGGATCTTAATTGTTTCTTAAGGAAGTAAGCCTTTAAAGATCTTAGCCTGGGTAAGAGGAATTTTACACTGTTAAGCTAAATTGAGCGAAATTTATTTGAATTACACAGGAAAAAATAATAAGTCTTGCCAAAATGGATATCATCAATGATGACAGTAGCAAGATGGCATTGCTACTCGGAGAAGCTGCAAGGTAAAAAAATAATGATTCTTCCCACTAATTTCTGATCAGCCTCAAGACAACCTTCCTTTTTCACTATGCATATCTGATTATCGAAAAGTTAAAGCAATTACAAGACAAAAGCCAAATGTCTGTGGAAGAAGATATTCATGGAGTGATCCTGTGTAAAAATATCCAGAATTGTCATGACCTTTAGGCAACCAAAATAAACTGGAAGAGAATACATTCTACTTTGGGAAATATTCTGAAGTCTTTATTGGTCACCTTAGACAAATAAAGCTCAAATATGTTAGAAGTTATGAGGACATCATAAATTTCCTTACGTACTTCAGAAAAATCCCGAACAAGCCAAAATTTGTCTTTATTGATGAGCCATCATCATACCTCAAGACGTATGCCTATAATCACCTTTAGCGATAACTTATTAGAGAAGGAATAGAATCTAGACTGTCGAAACTCGCCTACTTATATCATTTATTAAAGAAAGTATGCCAACAAATCACTTCTGAGAGGGAGAAGTAAGAACAGGGAAGATATCTTTAAGTCTTTAGTTACTTCAAGATAATAGTTGTTGAGCCTATCAAGCCAAAAGAGTTGGAGAATACTCACAAAGATAAGGAGAACTTCTGTGTATATCAAAAATACTTCTCCATATTGTTGTGCCTGAAGAGTAAAAGTAAGATGTTATTTTTGTTAACCTGAATAGGAATTACGAGTTCAGGTATCGATGAAGTGAAACTTAGAAGAGTAGTGTATAATAGAGAAGCTGAAGAGAAGCAAAGAATATTAGAGGCATTCGAATATAAGGATTCTTACCTTGAGTCTATCCTAGGCCAAATTAATGAGGGTTTACAAAGTTAATAAAGCCATACCTATTTATTTCAATGGGTATCTTCTCTCATTCTTCTCATGTACTTGTTCTGTACTATTATCATATATCATTCATCATGAATAGATGTTTCATTTGAAATATTTAACAAATTTGATGCAAGAAAATAATTCTTTTCTCTTAACTAATACTTAGAAGTATAGTATTCCAGCTTTGGTATCTCTTCCTTCAACCCTTTAGTTTTTCGAATTCTGTTAACTGTTTGGCCTAATCGAGTATTCAAATCATTCAGATCTCCATCAATCTCAGCCCAATGATCAAAAGTAATTGAATATTCCACTTTTTCACCAAATTCCTTTAATTCCTTAAATAATTGCAGCGATTGTTCAAGAGATATATAGCCCTTAATAGTTGTATCAGTTCCAAACTCTATTGATGCTTCCTCAAGTATTTTTCCACCCTTCTCCTCTATAAGTTTAAGAATATTGTTAACTGAATCAGATCCTGTGAGGAGTTCCAATAAGCAAAAAGGCTCCACTAATTTTGGATTCGAGGCAAGTTGTGCAGCATTAAAGCATTTTCTTGCTGTTGGGCACGTTTGGCTCTTGTAACTATATATCCAAGGATAAGGAATCATTGCATTAAAATCAATTCTTATTCCTCTTAGAGGCTCCTCACACAAGACTCCTAATCTTGTAGCATTCATGAAAGCGGCCTACATAGAGTCTCTGTATTCAAAAACAAGCTTGCAATGGTCTTCAGGTGTCTGATTTACAAGTAAATTTGGTCCAAATCTCTCAGAGTCTATAGCATACAGATTATTAGCATCTCTTAAGCTCCAATTAAATTCCTTGGTAAGCCTTTCAGTTCTCAAGAGTTCATTCTGGGCAAATGACATATCAGTTTCAATCAAAAACGCCAGTTCTTCCTGTAGAGGCTGGCCAGTGCATTGAAATCGGGTTAAATGAAGTTTTGATAGAACTTCTTGGGATTTTTCACTAACAATTTCTCGATATGATGATAGTGGATCTGTGAGTTTTATCTCACATTTTGCAACTTCTTTGATTTTTTTCACTAGAAGGTTCAGGTGACTACCATCAACTCCTCCAATTAAATGCTGGCCAAATTCATCAACCCAAACACACCCCTCAAAATCACTTCTCTTGACACACTGCATCGCATCTTCCACTCTGGGTAAGTCCTCAGGTTTCACTGGTTCAAGTGCTACATATAGGTAAGGAAACTTATCTAAAATTGTCTTTCTTAACATAGGCTGAAGCTCTTCTGAGGTAGCAACAGTAACAGGGGTTAGCAACTTAGATCCAACGTCTTCAATTCCAATTATGTTTCCACATTGGATATAGTCAACTCCAGTGGCAAGGTTTCTGAAGACTGAAAAAATAGTTTTGGTAGTGTGAACGATTAGATTATATTTATTCCCCTTCTGATATTCAGGTCCCATGATCCTCACTTGCTGGCCTGAGGAAAGCTTTCCAGAGAATATTCTTCCTAATGCCATGTATTCCTTGCTATTTGTCACAGGAACTACTTTATAAATGTAGATTAGCAATGGACCTTGCGGGTCACATTCTTGGATACATCTATAAGTAGTCTGATCCTTTTCAGGATTACAAAGAACTGATGCTCTATACTTTTGTGCTGTAACAGGAGAAGGCAAGTGCAATACAATCATATCAAGAAGATTGGTAGAGATATTTAGCCATTTTGATAGAATCTTTTTGATCAAAGTTGGGCCACTACCTTTGAGTTCATCAGGAGCCATTGAGAGATTTATTGCTTTTACAAGTTTCTGGATGTGCTCTTGATTATCTGTAAGGGCTGTCCTGGCCAGTTTCTGAATAGGCTCGAGACAAAATTTGATAAAGGTCCTTTCTAAATCTAGTTTTTCATTCTCATTTTCAAGATGTATCCATTTTTTGGCATTAGGCGAATAGTAGTTGTTACCCCAAAATTTCTTCACTAGCTTGTCTTCTTCAATATTAAATTTGGAGGAATATATCCTTGCAAATGTCAATAAAGTGAACGCCCACTCATCTCTTTCTGACCCAAATGCTACATTGCCCTTAATGGGGTCAATTGCAATATCAGATATTTCGTCAACACTATATTGTGATATAACGTGATTAGCTTCTGCAATAGAAAGCTTTATTTTCTGGTATATTACCTCAAAGGAAACCTCATCTTTAGTTAAATATTTCTCAAAAGAAGTAAACATCAGTACAGGTTTAACTTTTGCTTTGACTAGATATCTTAATGTTTGCTCGGATTTCTTGGTAAAACCTCTTGCTGGATCAATTGTAAAGAGGGCACCATCAGTTACAGCCACTGTCGGACTCATTCTCAAATTTGGATTAACAAATTCTGGGAATGAACACATATTTATTAGGAATAATTGCTTCTTTTCAGAAGTGGACCTTTGATGTTCATAGTAATAACTATAAAGGTCATTCCCAATCAGTCCCACATTTTTTTGAATCCCAGAATTAGCTATCAAGGCTGCTATCTCTTCATCTGTTTCATTTGTTCCTGTTATTCGACATAGGATTGCGGGGATATGAAATCCATCTGTATTGGAATAGTCTGGGCAATATAGGACATTCCTGATATTTTCAGGATGATCCATTATATGTCTTTTTTCATCAAGAGTAAATAAATCCATTTATATTTATTTTACAAATCATTTTTTTCTGTTTGATTCTGTCATATAAAAGAAAAGGAAAGAGTTTTTGTTGAAATTATTCTTGGGTTAAAGTAATAATTTCTTTGTTATTTTGTTCATTGGATGTAATACGATTTATGTAAGTGTTACTAACTTAAAATATGAGTTCTTCAATTGATGATTCTTCCTCTTCCTCCTCAACTTGGGCGGGTGTGATCTTAAGAGCAGCACATCCATGAGAGACTACAGTAAGAGTGATGGATTTGTTGAAATTTCCAAGATCTTGATGGTTAATAAGATCGCGGACCTTGACCAATCCACCAACATTCATAATGGAGAAATCACCAGTGATGTTGGCAGTGGAATTTCCAGCGTTATAGAAAATTGCAGCAACTCCTCCAACAATTGGGCCTGCCCAAATTTGAAGGTTTCCTGTGGAGTCAGTCCAGACGCGGCTAACAGAAGCTCCTAATTTGTCTTGGTTAATAGCAATAATTTCGCTGTTGGTCAAGATAGTAAAGGTCTCGTTGCTCATCTGAGTGATATCAGTTCCGATAATAAGTGGAGCCTTCAAGAAAGCCCACATAGCAAAGTGAGTTTGGTATTCAACATTAGTCATTCCTCCATTTCCAACTTCAAGCATATCAGGGTCGTTCCATCCACCAGGACCAGCGTACTTGGTAATCTTGGCTTGAGCTTCAATAATCTGAGCAACTCTAGTCCATTTGTCAGAGATATCTCCAGTAGTTCTCCAAGAGTTTCCAGTTGTGTTTCCCCAGGTCCAGACATTAGCCTCTCCCCAGTTGCAAATGGAGTAGAAAATGGGGCGTCCTGTGGCATTCAAAGCATCTCTCATGTTTTGATATCTGGTCTGAGTTGCGATTCCACCGCTAAAACAGTTGTCATACTTGAGATAGTCCACACCCCAGCTAGCAAAGGTTTCAGCATCAGTTTTTTCATGGAACAGAGATCCTGGTCTTCCTTGGCAAGTCTTGAGTCCAGCATCGCTGTAAATACCAAATTTGAGGCCCTTACTGTGAATATAGTCTCCCAAGGCCTTCATACCAGAAGGGAAAGCTTTAGGATCAGGGACCAAGATACCATTAACACGACCTCCGCACCAACAATCATCAATATTGAGGTAATTGTAACCAGCAGCAAGTAATCCGGTTGAAACCATATAATCAGCAGTCATCTTGATAAGATCTTCATTGATATGGCAACCATAATGGTTCCATGAGTTCCATCCCATGGGAGGAGTTCTTCCGAGACCATTGTCCAAGGCAAAACTGGCGGATAAGAGGGCAAAAAGGAAAAGACTGACTTGAAGGACTGATTTCATGATTTAATTATTAATAATTTTGACTTACATGATGAGCTTTGTATTATTATATTGAAGATCTAAAATTCATCGCTCATTGGTGAGATGAACTTTAAATTACACAGAAAAGCCCAATTAATTGTTTAGGCTCTGGAAGCTGATCTGGGTCAGCTTACTAAATAGGGAGCTATTACACATACTCTAAAGGCCCTTTGTTTAATTGGTTCCATCACACTAAGCAAATTCTCACCCCAGCAAAATTTGTAAATCAGGATTCCTCATCCTAGCTAATATAGCTTTCAAGTAATTTAAGCTCGATATTTTTGACAGATGAAATTTATTCCGTGTATATTTCACCATTATTGGTCTACTGTTGTTCGCCAAACCTTTGCCATTCGAACTTACCAAGGTTCTTGGTTCGATATCAGCATTGTACTCTATAGGTTCCAGATAAGTACTTTGTGTTATCAAATTTTTCTAAAATCAAAAGATTTGAGATCGTGGTTTTGAGGCATATCATTGGACTTCTTCCTAGTCGATCCTTCTAAATTGGTAAAATTATAATAAAACAGGATGTCAAGATAGGAAAATGTTAGGTCTAATTAGCAATTCTTAATAGTGAGGAAATAAGTTTTAAAATTATTTTATAAACAAGTGCATCTGTAGCAGATGGAAAAGGAAATTAAAATCAAGATTCCTTGTGAACATCATCCTCAGAAGAGACTTGAGTATATTTGTACTAACCCAAACTGCAAGGATAAACTTTATTGTTCAAGCTGTCTTTTCAAAAAAGAGTATTGTCGCCACGATGATTACCTCAAAGACATTAATGAATTCCTTGAAGAACAAAGACAACAATTTGAACTAAAGGGTCTCCTATCCTCACCTGAAATTTACGAAATTTACAAGAATAAAGAAGCCTTCTTGAACAAATACCAGGGGAAAGTTAACGAACAAATCAAAATAGTCGAAAATGAATTCGACAAAGTTCTCAATACATTAACTGTGGTCTTAAATGAGGCTAAAAAGGCTCTAACTGACCATTTGCAAAGCTACATCCAAGCCTTTGAAAGAGCCTACCAAATCATGGAAAATAAAGTGAATAATAATTTTCTGGGCAGATTCTTTATCTCAAAATTCAAGAACTTTGACGATATGCTATCTAATTTCAGTCCCTTCACTGAGCAAAGCATGAGATCCATGATAAACCCTATCCTTGAGAATTATCTAGATCAGTTTGAAATTCCCGTAGAACTGAAAGAATCTTATGATGACCTGATGCTTATGCAGGACGACCCTCCTACATTTGATATGGAGAGATATGAAAAGCTCAAGAACTATCTTGCCGTTTTCAGGGACAAAATGAATCAGTCCATAGCCACCTTAATAAATGTCAAAGGAGAGGAAACTATGGTGAGTCCTCCTCTGAAAAAGAAAATCATTAGAGTGACCACCAATAACTCTACTCAGAATAATTCTATCTTGAATACCTCAATTAATACTCAAAATTCACTAGAGAGAAGCATGATAAAAAATAACAGTTCAATCTCTCTTCCCATGATTGACAGTCCGCTTTTGAAGCAATCACAATTTGCTAGAATAAAGACTACTCGTTCAAGAAGCAGCCTAAGAACTCATTCTAGTTTAAGTATGTTAGATCCCCCCGAAACTACCGAGAAAAAGAGGTATAAGAGCATTGCCTCCGTCAACCCTAGGCAGATAAATACTGCAAGAATTCAGTGCTCAGCCAGCTTTGATACAGGACATTCCAGAACCATCTTCTCTATTCTTTATATTGGGAACCGTCTAGCTGCAACCTGTTCTGATGATGGAGTGATAAAAATCTGGGACATCATTACATTCAACTGTGTGACCGAATTTACAGGACATACTGCAGGTATCAGATCAATGGCCCTTCTTGCTAACGGAAATCTGGTAAGTGCAAGCTGGGATAAAACTATTAAAATCTGGAACACTGCCCATCTTGCTACACTTTCAGACATTGACCGTGAAAGAGAATATAATACATTTGATGCTACCTTTGATAGTGGCACATCAGAGCAGAGCAAAAAGTTTGGGGATGGATGCCTCAAAACCCTTACTGGTCACATTAATGCTGTATTGTGTGTAGGAGTTATGCCAGATGGCAAGACAATTGTCAGTGGCTCAACAGACTACACTGTAAAAATGTGGGATAGCAATAAGGGAATTTGTTTGAAAACCTTCGCTGGTCATCAAAGCGAAGTCCTATGCTTGGCATTCACAAAGTATAGTAATTTGATTCTGTCAGGAAGTGGGGATAGAACAGTAAAGATCTGGAATAATGATAAGAAGCACAATAATGCCTGCATTAAAACTCTATCAGGACACACTGGGTTCGTCTGGTGTATGGTTCTCTTATCAGATGATACAACTCTAGTTACAGGTGGCCTGGATAAATACATCAAAGTTTGGGATATAGACACCGGTGAGTGTTTGAAGAATGTAATTGGACATTTGGGCCAGATTCTGGATATCAAAGAGTATAAAGATGACACAGTGATAAGTGCTGATTCTGATGGAACAATTAAAATTTGGAGTGTAGCTAAAGGTTGGCAACCAGTTGCTACTTTGACTAAAGGAGAATGGAAAAAGGCCATTCATGGAATAGAAGTCACTGAAGATTATATGATTTTGTCTACAGGAGTTGATAAAAAAATATCTATCTGGAACTAAGATATATATGCCTTGTAAAAAGACGTTATTTTTCCATGTTTATTATTTGCTTTAAGAAGTATTTAGTACATATTATTCTTCTTCAAATTTAGTTCTTTATTAGCTCTGAGGGATAGTAATTGGTAAAATATGTGGAAAAAAAGGTATGAAAATGAGTTTAATAAATTGGATACGTCTTTGTGAAATCTAAATAAAATTATCAAAAAAGATGTACAGCGGTAAAATTTCCTTCAATTATTTTTCTCACCTTCCCAGACGAAATTACAGGTGTTGTCATCGATATTGGTAACCTCACTTGCAGAGCTGGTACTCTCCTCTCTAATTTTCTAATTTTCTAGGCTACAGTGGAGAAGATACCCCTAAGACATTATTTCCATCAGTCAAATTTTTTTCTCTTGTTATTAATGGCATTTCAGGTTGTCGGAGTAATTCCAGAAGACAAGGTTCCTCAAATGGACCTCGAGGGTGTCCCCAATGAGAAAAAAGGAAAGCAATACTATACCGGTCATTTTCAAGTTGGAATGAGAAGAGACTTTATGGAGATCCATGAGACCTCAAGAAAAGGCTTATGTAAGTAATTATAAGAAAACGCTCAGGGCCATAGATACTGACTTCGATCTCTTCGAAAAGATTGTCAACGAAGTTTATAAGAACAATATGGAGATTTCTTCAAGCCAATATCCACTTCTTATAAGTGAATATTCTCAACACAACAAAGAACAAAGACAAAAGGTCTGTGAAATAATGTTTGAAAAATTCTCAGTCCCAGCCTTCTTTATGTGCAAATCTGGAGTCCTATCTTGGTAATTTCCAAACTTCAAAAATAATACAACTTAGCTTTGCTTCAGGAAGATCTACTGCTTTGATCCTCGACTCTGGTGCTTCTCAAACCGTAGCTGTTCCTATCCACGATGGATATGCCCTTCAAAAGGGTAAAAAATCCAACAAATTGATTGAATCGTTTAGGAATAATTAAGAGTGACTTAGGAGGAGAATATGTGACCGATAAGCTTCTTCGCCACATTGAGGAGAATATGAAAGTTCCCATTATCCCTAGACACTACTTGAAAGTCAATGTTGAGGGAGAAACCAAGACAGCTGAAATAATTAGCCACCCTAATACCCATCCTAGTTTCGACCATTATACCAAGTCTGAAATTGCAAGAGATATTAAGGAGAATGTTTGCAGAATTTTGGATCCTAAGGGCGATAAGTACTATATTTTTAATTTTTCCTCAGAATTAGTGCTGCTGCAAATACTGAAAAGACTGAATATGAACTTCCAGATGGAAAGAGAATAGTTGTCGATGACTTCAGATTCAGCATCGGTGAAGTTTTCTTCAACCCTCCTGACAGTGAACTTGCTAAAGTAAAAAAAAAACTAATTTTCTTAATAATACAGGATATCGAATTAAACAGCGTCAAGGGTTTCCATCAAATGATCCTTGAATCCATTAATAAATGTGACGTTGACCTCAGAAAGGAACTTCTCTCTAACATCATCCTCACTGGAGGAAATACTTTATTCTCTGGATTCGTAGATGTTATGCAAAAGAAGCTTGTTGATATTGCTCCTCAAGTATAGAAATAATAATTCTTGAATAATGTGTAATAGAATGCTAAGGTCAAGCTTATTGCTTATCCCCACTCTGTTGAAAGGAGATATAGTGCTTGGATTGGAGGTTCAATTCTTTCTTCCTTGGGTTCTTTCCAAACTATGTGGATCGGAAAAGCTGAGTATGATGAGTATGGTTCATATATTGTTGAAAAGAAGTGTCCATAAACTAATTACAGTAATACATATTGTTGCACACATTTTTATGCATCTCGACATTTCAACAATATAATTCATGAATAATGAAAGTGTCTCTCGACTTTTTCTCTAAATCAATCCTTCTCTTCTTAGCCGACCCAAATGTTTCAGGAAATTTACATGTAATTCTTTCTCTTTCTTCCTGTATATTTACTGTCAGGTCTGACTTCTTTTCCCTACAACATAAATATAAATACATAAGAAATTACTTGACGCTTTTGTCTTTCCTTCTTCTTTAGAATCCATTCCTTACTCTTGAACTTAGGCTTCTGGCTCTTGGAATAATCCTTTTTATGCTTAGCAATATCTTTACTCCTAAAAATATAAGCTCATTGCTCGACATGACTACTTTTTAGAAATCATTTCAACCTTCTCGTCATCACTATCTTCATTTGCATCCCCAATCTTTTCCTCTTCATCGACGTCCTCGTCAACTCCTCCTCTCAAGGGCTCGATATTAGATAAATCTCCATCACCAGCACAAACAACAAGATAAATTTTTCTAGCTCTCTTGCTGTCAGGATAGTCAACAACAATAGCTGTCTTGAAACCGCACTTGATGGCAGCTGAGGTGACCATTTCCATTTGTTCTGGGCCTTCAGGATAGAATTGGAAAACCTATGACTATTACGAACAAGAAATTTTTTGTACAGCTCTAGCTCCTGCAGCGAGACAATTATACAAGGACTGGAAGAACTTGACCAGTCTTTTATAGGGAACCATATCCTTTTTTGAGCAGACAAATAACCACTGTAAGACAGAGACACTGATAGCTCCGTCAAAAATGCCTGGTCTG
>Ga0065720_1019118_pt1 | contig 36710 bp, 31 predicted proteins | sample Thericmetagenome_FD_59107 | JGI IMG/M metagenome (GOLD analysis project Ga0065720, IMG submission 59107) | Thermophilic microbial communities from the Joint Bioenergy Institute, California, USA of rice/straw/compost enrichment - eDNA_2 v2... | ecosystem: Engineered > Solid waste > Grass >... | reverse complement strand
ATTTAATTACCTTGAATTTCTTGCTAATTTCTTCTCTTTTTTCGTGCTAGTAGTTCCAAAGAAGATCTTAAATGAGAACAACAATCAATCATCATTTAGCAAGTGGACTTGCAAATAACATGAAACAGAGACAGCTTATGAATCCTAACTCATCTCACAGAATAAGGAAACATACCAAATCAATCAAAACCCTACGAGACACTATAGACTTAGCAACTCTTCCCACCTTTGATAAAAGCATTACAGTGGAACTCAACAACTCTAAAGGTGCCATCTACTCTCGGGGAGTAACATCCCTAGTGAGTCCAAAAAGAAATAGTAATAGTTCCTCCTTTCCTAGTATCAATGCCCCGAATCAAACAAAGCATCAAAATCAGGCTTCAGCCGATGTCCTAAGACTTTCCCAATCTCCCTATGCATCAGACTTAGAAGAACCTTACAAAATAAAAATCAGAATAGATTCTGAACCTATTTTCGCATTAGACAACGTTAGGCCAACCCCTGGCTTAGACCCTTTAAGATCAACTCTTCAATCAAGGCAAAAAGAACTTATGTATAAAACTGTTGTGGGTAGCGATGCCCCCTCTTGGAATAAAGTTTCTAAAGTTTCTTCAAATTCACAGTTCAGGCCCTTCTCTCGAAATGTTACACCAATGATAAATCAACAGCAAAGAAAAGTATCTGGAATACTGAGCAAAGTTCGAGAGAATATGGTTGAAAAGTCTGAAACTACTTTACTAGAGACCCTATCCGATGAGAAGAGTGTTAAGGAGTATAATTTTTCTAAGCATCCTTCTGGTTCCTATCTAAGTCATGCAGGCTCTGGAATCCTAAGTCCTACATCAAAGCGTGATCCTAAAGCATTCACAGGGCTAAATGTCCAACCCACTGAGCAGCAACAGAATGAAAATCTTGGAATTGAGGAAATGACAATGGAATTAAAGAAATACCGAGAGATCTTAACGTCGAAGCTAAAGATGATAACAACACTTGGCGAAACCAAATTCAAGATGAGTAAGCGCTTTAAAAGGAAGATAAGGGATAAAGACGAGTTTCGAAAAAGATTTATTGATTCTTTGTTGACTGCTGTAAAAAAGTTAGAAGACCTGGGCCTGACCTCAGATGAAGTACTAAAGTCATTTTTCTTCTAATTTTTGTTAGTTGATGATGTATAAAGTTTTCCCTACAGGTCCATTTGAAAGAGAGGGATCAAGGGAGTTTTTCAAGGCTGTAAAAAGAGGAGATTATGATACTACAAGAGAGTTCCTCCATCGCTGCAAATACCATGTCTATGATTATGATCACGTAAGTTTGTCAGTATAATTCCTGAGTCTTCAGATGAAAGAGACTGCCTTGCACTGGGCATCCAAACGTGGATATTCTAAAATCATGCACTTGCTTCTTGAATATGGGGCGGATCCAAATGCAAAAGACATGGTATTAATATTTGAAGCTCTTATTAATGAATAGGCTGGTAGGACCCCTTTATTCTTAGCAGCTATGGGCTCTAAGGTTATTCCAGTCAAAGTAATATATTTTAATAGACGAGTATTAAGTGTCTAGTTATTGATTAGTTATGGAGCAGACCCTACGATAAGATCTGAAGGGCGTAAGTTTGCCTCAGATTATGCTTGGGATCCGTTTGTGAGACTAACTATTATCAAGGGATATAAGGTAAAATAATAATGAGGGATCTAACTGATTTAAAAGATTCATGTTATTTTGAGTGTTTATCCAAGAAAAAAACAGAAAGAAGTCTGGAAGAATATGAAAGTTGACTTTAATGTCAGATTAGACGAATTGGAGTAGTAAAGAAATATCAATTGTGTGTCTCCTGTTTGCCTTTTTGCTTATTTATCCTTTTTACAGTTTTCCCATTTTTTCTTCCTCGTATGATCATGCGATCCTATCAAAAAGAATATAACTAATTTCTATTTTAAGAAAGCTCCAAATCTGTTGTGACTTTTATATTAGTCTTCCTTCAAAAGTGGAAAGCATTCAAACTGATAATCGCTCAATTCGATATATTCTCTTAACGAGCTAATACAGTCTCTTCTTTATATGAGACTTAACTTAAGATCAAATTCTAGACTTAATTCAAGCAGAAAGATGGATTTTGCCATGTTTTTATATATCTGAAATAACTGCTTTGTTCTTCTGGAGCTATCAGTACCAACAGAAGGGTTTCAAATTTTTTTCTATGTTTTCTGAACTTCCACGATCAATGATATTCATCTTTTCGACCAGTTTAAGAAGAGGGAAAAAATTTAAGTAGTATGAGATTGAGTTAAGGTGATATTGGCTGCTGATGACGAGACTTAGGGAGAACCTGATGAAACCTGCTAAAAAAAAATTAATTTGGTTGGGATACTGATCAATTAAGGTAAGGATCCCGCTCTGTTAAAGTCTTTTTGATATAACAAATTCAATAATTTTTTAATTAAGTCTTCAGAAAACACATACATAATGCAAATCTTCATCAAGACCCTTTCTGGAACTAAACAAAGCTTCAACTTCGAACCTGATAACACTGTAAGTATATGTTTACTCCCTTACTGACTCTGTTTAGATCCTTCAAATCAAGACTGCTCTTCAAGAGAAGGAAGGTATCTTGGTTGACCAAATTAAGTTGATCTTCGGAGGAAAACAATTGTAACCTTTATGAAAAACTGGTTTAACTGTGTAGGGCCGATGAGAATAAGCTTTCTGATTACAAATTAGAAGCTGGAAGCACTCTTCACATGGTTCTTCAACTCAGAGGAGGATGCTAATTTTTCTTGGGGATTATGATCTATGAGAAATCTTGTAACTTTATAAAATGTGATTGAGGTATCATCAGTCAATCATATAAAATATGGTGTATAAACTAAAAAAGGGGGCCTGGGCTCCTATGCCAGAGAATTTAAGTCAGATTTCTGCAATTTGAAAACTTCTATAATGAAAAATATTGTCAACGGTTAGACAATTGTCAATCCTTGATTTTCATTGTGGAACATTGCTATTAAACCCTCATATTAAACTTGATTTCTGAAAGAAATTAATGATAATATTCCCTCGAAATAATTTTTATAATGGAAACCAGGATCATCTCGAGGCAGATTCTACTGCTTTTTTCAATAGGAAAATTGTATAATGAGTCATTCATCCAAGTTGATGTGATCGTAGTATAATTAAAATTGATAATCTACTGGGCCGTTTCTGAATTGAGTACGAGAGAATATCTGAACGACATAAAATTCTTGTTACAATTTTTGTGGAAGATGACTACAAAAATAGGAGAACTTTACAAAGAAACAATTTAATAGAATTACTGTTCTCTTTTTAATTTCTCGATGGCCTCATTTCTCAAATATTCATCAACATTTTGGAAAGGATTCTCGGGCTCAACTTCAGCCTCTTTTGAAACTTGAATTTGGTGCTGAAGATGTTTAGCACTTTCTTTTAATTTTTCAATGACTTCTTTGAAAATTTCATTTGGAACACAATTGACAATACTGAAACTGTACAAGCAAGTAATGGTTTCACTATAATTCAAGCTATTTAGAACTTCCAAGGTCTTGATCATAAATGTTTTATAAAGAGATTCTGAGCCTATCTGTGCTTCAGCGTAAGCCCTTAGACTGATAGATAGTTCATATTCATTCATTTCAGGAATGACTTCCTCACATTTTTCTGAAAGACTTTTGAGTAAATCGTTGATAGGATATCCTTCAAACTTGGAGAATCCCCAAACAGCAATTGCAACATCCCAAGCTTCGGCTTCTTCTTTGAGTCTTATAATTTCAGATTTCATTAAGTCAACTGTAGGAGGTCTCAAGGGGACTCTTTGAACATATGACCATAGGATGCTTGAGATTTCTCTTAGACTGAATTTCTTTTCATCAAGCCTGTCATAGATTTCTTGTTCAATCATATCATACAATTCGGTATCAGATAGCCCAACATTACTAAACGACCATACCATTGTTGCTATTTCCTTTCCAGTATAAGTATTCATTTTAGTTTTAGCACACTCTGCAGCCTTGGTGAAATAATTTTCCTTGTAGACTTTTCTTTGAATAGAAAATGCGAATAAGTTCCTAACAAACTCATCATTAGTCATATTGTAGACGTTTCCGACAAGGAAGTTAGCAATCATATTGAAAGTTTCTTCTGCACCATATCCGAATTCAACTAAATTTTGGAACAAGGTACTCAAAAATGGTCTTGGGATTTTCTTGAAATTTTTTCTCACATGGGTCTCTATAGCAGAAAAGACAAGGCCAGCATACTTGGGCAAGTTAGCATAGAGTACAATTAACTTTTGAAGTTGGTCAAGAGTAAATGTGTCGATCAGTGTGATAGTTCTACTTTGCATGATGGTATAGAATGTATCAGAGCCTTTACCGTACCTAATAAATGAGTAAAGGACTGCAACTATCTGGCTGTTGTTTAAGAAAACGTGACTCTTAGATAATCTCTCTTCGAAAAGAGTCATAAGTTCATGTCTGACGACTTGGTCTTCAAGGAGACAGGTAGCATAATGTTGTAAGAACATTACGAGATGTTCCATTCCCATTTCATTATAATTTTTCTTGACAATATCTTGGATTGTATAGAAAAAGTTTTCAGAACCTATGTAATGAGAAGGATAGAGAACTTAGGTACCTTGTTCATATTTTCTATAGAGAATTAGAACTCTATATAGGCTGTAATAATCTATTACTCCTTTTTCTTTTTTGACATCTTTCAAGAATTCGTTTTCAAACAGATCAAAGAATTCCCCAATTTCTAAAACGAATTATTGACAGAATGTCTATGTTACCTGATTTATTTTTTTCTGTGTATGAGGTCAAAATTATATATTTTTCTTCAAATCCAAGCCTTTTTAGATTATTCTTGAAAAATGAATTGAAGTTTCCCCAGATCTGAGGTCTGTTCACATCATTATTGCTACAGAAAGAAAGGAATAAGCAAGCTACTCTCAAATCTTTGAATTCACTTAAATTATCAGCTTTTTCTTGGATAAGATCAGCGAATCTAGGATTCTCAATAATGGATTTATTATCATAGCAATAAGAGACTTCTGATATCATGTTTAGGAATTTCATTTCGTCAAATTTGGTCTCAAATTTGTATGATTCAAGGTATGAATCGACTATTTTTTGAGCTGCTTGAGTCTGCTTTTTAACTTCTTGATCACTAATGCCAGGCTTGATTTTCTGCTGTGCTATTTGAAATTTTCTGGACTCCCTGTTGTTCTTAAATTCTTGATTTAACTGCTTGAATCTTTTCATGTTTTCATCTTCTTTTTTCTTCTTGTCAAAGATAAAAGTTCGCACAGGTTTATAGAAGGCTGTGATTGAAGGCTGTATGAACTTTTGACAGCTTAACTTTGTAGAGAGATTGATGATAGCAATAAGATTCTTCCTAGCAAACATGAAATTAATTTTCGCCTGAATTAAAATAAATTTAAACAGGAACTCTTGTCTTTTAGACTTTGAAAAACATAACAAGCCTTCTGGTCTCTTTAATGAAAGAGATAAGATTTTTTGGACGAATTTGATGAGAACATTTTGAATTAATATGAGAATTTACTTTTGGTACTAATAACATAAATCCAAAAGGAATATTCACACAACATATTACAATAACGTTTTAAATAGTCAAAATCAGTCATTCAGTCAGCGTTTAAATAGCTCCATTTGAAGCAATTTTAATTTTTAGATTCTTCGGCGAATTTTTTAAATAAGTCAAATAAAGAATGTATTCCTTCCAAGAAGAACTTGGCATTTGATGGTCTTCTTCCAACCACAGCAGTATATATTCCTGATTTCTAAATGATTACTCCTAGAATTATCTTAAACTTACAGGAAAATCATTATTATCCTTTGCCAGAGCCCCTATTTTATTAAACATGTCTTCATCTTTGTAGGTCTCTCCGACACAAAGAACAAAATCAGGATACGAGGCAGTTTCTAGGCTGAACTTGAATTTTTCAAGAATTAGTTGACAGGCAAGGCCCTAAAAGATAAACAAATTAGCAAGAAAAATACCTTGTTTATGCCTACTGGCTTAACTTCGACCTTTTTATCTCCACGAAGAATTTCGAGATTTTCCATTTGTGTTAGTACCATTTGCAGATGGTTTACAAGCTCCTTTTCTTGAACTTGCGCAATCTCAGTCTTGACATTCTCATAATTCCAGATGACTGAACTGTCCTTATTTTCAACCTTTACTCCTTCGGTTCTCGTGGCATAATTTTGCATGATTCTTTGGACTATTGTTTTCCAGCCCCAATCACAATGGAACAAATTATACCATGTGCCCTGTTTGGACATTTTATAATAAAATCCATTCTCAGCAAGCAAAGTGAGATTGGGGATTGCTTCTAGAGACTTGCTTAAGACATCTACTTTATAGGAGGATATGACGAATACATGAGTATTTGGAACGAAGGTGAGTATTTTTAATGCTTCTAAATCTTCTGGAGCAATGTTCAATGTAGTTGCAGAGTCATTTCCATTTTGTTTGCTCTCCAACTGGTTAGAAAGAGTGTTTTCACAACTGCAGATAATTAGCCTGGTCTTTGCTTCTCTAAATCTGCGGACAACTTCATCATTGGAGTCTAGAGCCCTGAATCCAGGATTTACTTGAATGATTTTGAATTCTTCACCTTCGTCTACTTTCATTAAATTAAGTCTGGTCTTAATGCTTTGAATCCTCTTCAAATCATATAATAACCCCTGAATACGATCCCATGTTGTATATCCTTTGATGGCACTTTTATCCAACTCAACTAGATACGACTGTAGATCCAATTTTCTATTGATAGCTTCTTGGAGGGCAGCAACAACTTCCTTTTTATGGAATGGATTCATTTTTATCAGGGAATGTAAATGCTTATGGCCGTGGGAGAATTCACTCATTACAATGGTTCCAACATCCTTCTGCCTAGAGAAAAAGTACTCTAGAATATGAAGATCATTTTCCAAATGAGGAGAAAAAGCTACTAACACTTTTGCCATTTCCAGAAAGGCAAATTTCTCTCCTATTGAATGCAGCTCGTCATATATCTCGATCTGGGACACAATTCCATTGCTCTGAAGGTCTTGATTAATCTTGCAGACGTAATCCTTAATCTCTTTGATGTATTGTTGTTGTTCGGGGTCTTCGTGTTTAAATTTATAATTATCTGTAACCTTAACAAGACAGAAAGAGTATGCATGATTCCTATCAGCTTCAAAAAAGGCTTTAATACCTTCTAATAAGCTTTCTATTCCTTCAAGTTTAGTAAAGCAAGCCATGGCTAACATTAGGATTTTTCCTTGGTATTTATCCAGAATCGGTTTTCTAATAGTTCGGTATTCATCGGAGCTCAAATAGTCCAAAACATATTGAGGGTCAATAGTAGGGTAGCCTATTCTCATATAAATCTTTCTTCCATTACTTTTGATGTAAATATGACCACCTCTCTCACAAGAAAGAGTGGTATTCTTGAATTTTGCAGTAATGCTAGAAAAAAGTTTGACCTGCTCACTGGTGTTGAAACAGATCATATCGCAACAGAGTAATGATTGAAGGATATCTCTTTTATTATTAATGGCCTTGATGACTTCTAGGGTAGGGAAGGGTGTTTCGAAGAAGTAACAGATTGAATATCTATGATTTTTGGAGCAGAGGTATCTGGGTACCATCATTAGGTGGTAATCCTGGATATTTATGAGGGTACTTGTTTCGGAGTATTGAATAATCTTTTGGGCGAATATCTCATTGACTTGATTATAGATAGGGATGTAGTCTTCCTGGTAAAAGACTGTTTTCATATCAATGACATTAAAGAAAGCCTCGTGGAGAAATTTATCGCAATATTCAAATAAAAACTTGTTAACCAAGTCTTCTTCTAAGAAAATCGGGATACAACTATATTGCTTGTGCAAGTAATTTGTAAGCTCTTCCCTTTCCTTTTCCTCCACATAGGTTCCTATCCATCCAATCCACAGCATTCCCTTAGCTTTTTCTTTTCTTAGTCTGTATATAGATCCTAAATGGCTATTTTCTTCAACAGATACTTGCCATTTCTTTTCTACTATTGTTTCATTAGGCACAAACTGGACTCTAATAGGTAGTTTAAAGCAGGCATATATGGCTTTTTCTTCGTAGGTCAAACCCACAATCTCATCTTCAACTTCATACGAATTGTCCTCTGAGTTATCAGCATTGACTAACTGAGTGGGTCGATATTTGGGAACATCAGTCTTAGTTTGAAGTAGATGGTAAATTATACTCAAAACGTCTGGTCTGTCTTCGCCTGACTGGAGAATTTTAGCCAGTTCGCTTGCCTTTTTTTCTTTGAAAGTATCTTTCTTAACACTTGAGTGAACTTTTTGATCGAAGATCAGTTTTGGTGAGAACTCTCTCCATTTCCCAGGACTTTCCATTTCTCCTTCATCGCTACCGACGGAATTGGCAGCTCCTCCAGATGCCATATCGTCCGAAGATAAACGTTCCTGTGATCCATCATCCCATGAATCAGAAGACTAAACTGTTACAATTGTTCAGATAAGGATACATGAGAATCCTGAGCATTGAGGAAAGGATTGAATACCTGTTGGGCTTTTTTTACTCTCTTACACTCCCCAGAAACTAAATATTAATTTTAGATATTTGTTTGCTACTTTCAAGAGAGCTGCTAGACACGAACTTCTTTCTTACGTCCTCGCGGTGCTCCTCGACACCTTCTGAACAGATTAGAACTACATCATTGTAGCGCGCTCTGTATTCTCTATTCGCATTATTTGGTAAAGATTCCCATCTAGTTAAGTGACCATCTCTGAAGACTGCAAATTTGAATTGTATCTTGGTTCCTATTGAATTAGTAAATGAACAGAATTGAAATACCTGAGGGAAGCCTAATGGGATTTGGACTTATCCAATCTGGATAGGTCTCTGGAGTTGTTATGAGTTCATGGGCCTTAGAAGGATTCCAATTCCCTAATTGGTCGACATTTCCTAAGACCCTGATGGACTCACTTAACTCTGTAAAGAATTTGACTTTAAAGCTGATACAGCAGTGAGTCATAAGAGAAAAAAGTTCTTGAATGCAATCTGAATAAAATTATTTAAATGTTTTAGAAAGTATTAGCAACTTGATAAATTATCAAACTGAATCCATAGACGATGTTCAAAATTCATTTTCTAGTTTCCATTACTTCTCAATTTTGATTTTATATCATAGATCCTATAGTTCCAGAGGAAATATGAATACCAGTCGCCAAAGAAAAATGAATCTAGAATTTTCTGAACCGAGCTTTATTTGCCACTACCGATCCATAAATAGTGTAGCATCTAGGGAGAACTAGCTACCAGCCGTTCTACACACAATGCGCCCTCAATTTTGTTGATCATCCAAGCTGTTCGTCAATATTCATAAAATTATCCAATTAATAAACAACAGCCACTTGATTCTCACCTATATCTCTAGATAAACTTACTGAACAGCTTTTAAATAAAGGAGAATGCTCATACTATTATCTTCATACCCTTTTAACTTAATACCATAAAATCGACACCAATAGATTCTTTTTTCTGGATTTTACCATGGTTTTTAGATTAGTCTAATAACACGAAACCCATTCCGAGCAAATTGAGAAAGATGGTAAGGAAGGAGTTCATAATTCTAGATCCAAAATTAATTAGTTAAATTTGGTTCTTTCTAGATTTTCATAGTATCAATTGAGTTTCTTGTATTAATTGATAAATGCGTGAAGATATATCTTAGGCTCAAAGGATAATGAAACAGTTGCATATGAAACAAGTTTTCGAATATTAAATGTTCTAGAAAAACTCTTCTTATTTCGTTCTAAAACCTCATTGTATAGTCCTTTAGACTTTCACTCATGAGAAAAGGTAATTGTCTCCTAACAAGAACTATTCACCTGACCTAATGTTTTCTTGATTTCAAGAAAAAACTTCTTTGACTAAATTTTTCAATGGAAGCGTTTACAACAAGTTTTGTTTTTCTTAGCGAGCCCATCCCATTGAAAGCCTACATTTCAGTTGATCCTTTATATAAGAGAATATAAACGAATAGGAAGACGATTAGAAACCACTTCTATTAGGTTCGAAAGGATTTCAACTATAAAAAATAAAATTTAGGCCTACACTATTTATCCACCTTCGATTAGTCTCTTTTAATAAAATTCCAATAAACCTATTTAAGTCCCAACATGCTTCAAAAAATATTGCTTTCTGCTGCCGCAACAGCTGGTGCAGGGTATATGTACTTTGGTCTTCACAAACCGATCAAAATTGAAGAGACAGAATTCGGCAATAAGCTCTTCGTTTATCGCCCCTTCAGGGGAGACTACTGGAATATGGGCCCAGCACTCAAAAAAATGCAGCAAGACTTTTCCGGCCTTGATGCTAGCCAAGTCACACTCGCAGGTTTCTTTTATGATAACCCGAGAAACATGATGGATCGTGCAGCAGGTCGTGCTGTTTTGGGAGGGCTTTTTGACCCAAGTCAGAGGGCAGTTGCTGAAGATTTCTTGAAGAAACATGAAGAATTTAAAATCCTAGAGACTCAGCCTGTAAAAGCTCTATCAACAACTTTCCCGTATAGAGGAAATATGAGCTTTAGACTATCCAGATGGAGAAAGCTCCGCTCTCGACTCTATAGATATGGTTTCAAGAATAATAAATTCTCAACAGGAGAGAGGAACTTGGTGGGTTTAATGGAAATCTTCCCCTTCTTGAATGGTCGTGAAAGAGAAATTCAGGTTATTCTCCCATATGGAAAAAATGTTGACCAATTCAAAGACCTTCATGGATTCGAACAGCCTCCGCTCAAGAATAAGGCTCAGTATCCTGGAATTATTGGTGACTTCAATTATATCTTCTTTAAGTGAAAAGTTTAACTTTTATTGAAGCCACTTGTTAAGATTTATTTAAGGCTTTATCGATTTATTGCATAGCCATAGTACTTACTAGCCATTTATTATTTCGACTACTTAATGCCAAGTAAACAAAAACATTTGAATCTAAAAATACGAGACTTTTTTCATTAGATTTTGTAAATTAACGTTTGCATGCACTTCTTTTTACTCTTGTTCGTAGAATTATACAGGCACTTATTAATACACAGAATTAGAGACTACGTATATTTTCATACATTTACATTATCTCTTTGGAGCGGGCTTGTCGCTTGCCATATTAATTCTTAAAGAACGACCTCCAAGCTTCTTTCCATTAAGCCTGGTGGCCTTCTCAGCTTCTTCTTTATCTCTAAAGATAGCAAATGCTACTCCTTTTGACTTTCCTTCATCATCTAAGAAATTAGAAAAAAATATAACAAGTGTTTACCTTTTAATAAGAGTACTTCTTCAGGTCTATATCCTTCTTTATCAAAGAAGTCTTCAATTTCTCTTTCATCGACATCGTAGGGCAATCCTCCGATGAAAATCTTGGCATCATCTCTTGCCTTCAAGACTTTTGAGGTACTTCTGCTGGAATCTCTACCAGAATCTCTACCGGAATCTCTGCCGGAGTCTCTTCCAGAATCCCTTCTGTCAGAACTATAACCATTAGAATTTCTGCTGTTATAGCCATCTCTGCCTCTGCTTGGGGCAGAGTTAGGATCATCCTCGAACTCAGGAAGAGTCTCGGCCCTCTTTAGGGTCCAACCTCTAACATTGTTCTTTTCCTCTATGAACTTTTTGAATTCCTTCTCATACTGCTCAGGAATATCAAAGGCAGCTCCTTTGTGGTCCTTGTAAGCTCTCATACCCTTGATGTTGCTTGTGATTTCATGATCGAAGTATCTCTTAAGGAAACCCCAGACATAAGCGAGATTTCTGAATTCGGTGTCAGTTTCCACGAGATAGGTAATATATCCTTCAATAGAGCACAACAAAGATCTTTGCTTGAATTTCTCGGTTGTTCCTGAGATAATAGCCAATGCTCTGCAGAGAGCTTGAGAAGCTCCGAGATCATCGATAAGTTCCTTAGAGATGTCCTTGAACATGTCAATGACTTCAACAGGAACTTGCTTAATACTGGTAATAATATCTCTTGAAGTGGCTTTAATGATATCAGCGGGCTGAGGAGCTCCAATTCTCTGGATTTTAATACCAGCTTTTCTTTCAATTCTTTCCAAGAGATCAGCTGTCTTCTTGGAATAGAAGGTAACACACACTCCTGATCTTCCAGCACGAGCAGTTCTACCAGCTCTATGGATATATGTGTCAATATCTTTGGGTGGAGATAATTGGATAACGAGATCAATTTCGGGGATATCGAGACCTCTTGCTGCAACGTTGGTTGCAATAAGACATCTGAATTTACCCTCACGGAAGGCTCTGAAGGTGATTTCTCTTTGCTTTTGAGGAATATCACCGTGGAGAACCTGGCACTCTTGCTTGATGTTTGCTTCCATAAGAATTTCATTGGCTTCTTTTTTAGTTTCTGTGAAGATAATGGTTCTGCAGTGCTGACCTCCGTAGCAGAGAACAATATCTCCTATGGCTCCATTTCTGCTGAAATATGGGCAGTTGATGGCCAAGTGCTGGACGGTGGTAGGAGTCTTCCATCCTTTTTCTTTAATTAAATCAACTCTTTCAATATTTGAACGTAAGTATTTCTTAGAAACATCATGGACCCACCCTGGGACAGTAGCTGAGAATAAAAGAGTTTGCACTTTTTCCTTATCAGTTTGGGCATGAATATAGTCATAGATTTTTTCAATGTCCTCTTGGAAACCCATATCAAGCATATGGTCAGCCTCATCCAGGACAATAGTTCTTAATTCGGAGAAAGAAATGGCCTTTCTTTCAAGAAGATCCAAAAGACGACCGGGAGTTCCAATAATAAACTCACATCCGTCTCTAACTTCTTGAACCTGGGCTCTAATTTCTGTACCTCCATAGATGGGAACAACACGATATTCATCTTCAGTAAGTCTGAGGCTCTTGAATGTGGTTGTAACTTGGAGAACAAGTTCTCTAGTGGGGAGGACAACCATAGCCAAGACTTTCTGTCCACTCTTTTTCTTATACAACTTTTCCCTTCTGAGTGTTTCGGTTATTGGCAGAGCATAACTTAGGGTCTTTCCAGATCCTGTTTTATCTCTTGCAATAAGATCCTTGCCATCTTTAACTATATTAAATGTGGCGGCTTGGATGGGGAAAAGATGTGTGAATCCCAATGAGTTCATATGCTTGACGGTTTCTTTGCTGATGTCAAAGTTTTCAAGCTTATAGGAATCATCAAGTTCCTTAACAATGGGATTGTCTGCAGCAGCCTGGATCAGGTCTGGCTTGCTAGTTGCTAATCTGGTGTTGTGTTTACTGGAGTCAGAATCTGTTTTGACTTTTTTGAGGTCGCTGTTAGCGCGGTCCTCAATTCTTCTGGATTCTTCACTCTCATCTACTTCTCTGTGCTTTCTGTGCTTCAAATAAGTGTCGTCGTTGTGAGATCTTCTTGACTTTCCGTTTTCTCTGTCCATGGTGGAATTAATTTATTAGACGTACTGTCTATTTGATTTAAAAGCGAGCCAGTCAGAAGATAAAGAATTTCTGATGCCTTCTCTTCATATCAGACTCTTAAATAAAAGTGAAAATCTTTCCTTTTGCATAGGGATCCGATCAGAGATCCCATCAACCTTTATCAGAAACTTAATGGAGCCAGGAAGAAGTTCAAGATTCTAGATCCTATTACTGATTTTAGTTTTTTTCTACTGTCCTAAAGCAACTTTTGCACATTGAAAAAATCTAGACTTTTCTAAGATTTTCATTTTTTGGGGAAATTTTGTAATGCAAACAGGGTATTAACAACACATAAACAATCCAAAGATCAGAAAAATACGCAGAAGATAATACTTCCTTGCTTAGCTTGCCAAGGGCCATTGAAAGTCTATTTATTTCTTATCACCTTTCTTTTCCTTCTCTTGATTTCTCAGCTCCTTCTTCTTCTGTTCTTTAGCCTTCTTTTCTTTTTCTTTGACCTTGAGCAAACCTATTAGATTAGACTACCTAGAGACTCAAAAAACCTGCAGCACCAATTTTGACGTTTCCTATCATAGCCGAAACCAATTCGGCATCACTCATGCTCTTCAACAATGCTTTTTCTGCTTCTGGTATTTCCTTATTTCCCAAGAAAAGACTCATAACAGTTTTGACAGCTTTACCCTTCTTCATACCTCCTGGAACTAGTTTGACCTTGTATTTGTAGTTGTTTATGGTGATATATGGAGCACAAACTGGTACAGCAAACATAAGTGTATCTAATCTATAAGATTTTCTCTTTCAGTAATCTTACCTTCAGGGAAAGGATTGCTGACCAACTTTCTCAGTTCATCCGCTTCAGTAACTTGTTGAGATTCATCCTCCAAAACTCCGAAGGGATCGGCTGATTTTGCCACAAGTTCTCTTTCTTCATCACTGTCTAATAGCTCACGGTTTTCTGGCTTGCTATAATCTATTTCAGAGATTTTGGCATCTTCTTTGGTATTTTGGGCCATTGGAAGTGGCTTTGATATTTTTCTCTCTTCAAATTCACTGGTTTCTTTTGTCTGTTCAGGAATTTGTTGTTGAGAGGGTTCGGGTTGTGATTCAATTGGCAATTCCTTAGATGATGTTTCCTTGTGCTCGGCTTTAGGAGGTCTTGGTTGAGCTTCTTTTTGTTTTTGCTTGGTATCTTGTTTACCATCTCCTTTGGATCCACCCTTTGATTTATTCTTTTGGTCTTTCTTCTTGTCCTTATCTCCTTTCTTGCCCTTCTTCCTGTTGTCCTCTTCTGAAGATTCATCATCCTTTCTTAATTCCTTGATTTCTTTAGCTCCCATGAGCTTCATTCTGAGCTTTCTTTCTTCTTCGTCTTGATCTCCGTACTTCTCTTTGATCTTCTTTAGCTTGGCCTTCTTGGCATTGGATAGATTTTGGAGTTTATTGTCTTTGCCTTCTTTTTTGTTAGCATCCTTAGCTCCACCAGTTGGCTTCTTTTGAAGGGCCTTGAAGTCGTCATCACTATCTTCATCTTCATCTTCAGAATCACTTGATTTCTTATCATTCTTTTTGGCTTCCGCTTTGGGCTTAGTTTCAGCAGGTTTTTGTTGTTGGCCTTTCTTCTTTTCCGGTATAATAATTCTTACTGCTAATTGGATGATTCTAAACTTAATGTCTCGTACCTGTTTCATTAGAAGTGATGAAATATTGATCAGAAGCACTTTGGTCTTCTTCTTTCATTTCTATAACACCTTCTTGTTGATTGGCCAAGTCTCCTTCAAATCTGATTTTTCTGTCATTCTCATGTCTGATCATAGAGTCGTCATCCACTTTGAACAAAATACCAAAGCCCATTTCGAGTCTTGAAGGATTTAAGAAATTCTTCTTTCCTCTGATCATAAAACTACCAGTTGGCAAATATTCTCCTGAGGGAGCCGTCTTGGAAACTTGGTGATCATAGACCCACCAAGCACTTGTGATAATCTGTTGAATTATTTAAATGAAATTTCGAGTTACTTTCGATTCCCAAGCCTTGCTTCGGCAAATAGTGAAAATAGCAGCTTCTTCTAATGTCAAGGTAGGAATTGGCTTCCTTTCAGGATTTTTGATGACCACACTTGCAGCACCGTGAATATCTGCATGCATGTAGATATCACCCTGGAACTCAAACACTTATTCTTATTGCTTTACCTTTTTGAGATATTTCTTGACAATAGCTTCATTTTGTTGAGCATCACGACCACAAATAACAAGGTAATTCTCCGAGGTAATGAACCAGTAGAATTTCTCAAACCAGTAGGTCTTTTTAGCCACAAGCATATGGCTCTTTTGCTTTTCCTAAACCATATAAGTTCTTGATTCTTATGGATACTTGATTCATTTCAGCAATAGCGGCTCTTTCGGCTATTTTAAGGGCTTGATTTGAGGCTTCCATGGTCTTTTTCTCCTTGACTTCCAATTTCTTTTTCTCTTGATAATATTCTTTTGCATTCATAAAAGCCTTCATTCTGATGTCGATTCCAACTTCCTTAGGTTCGGCTTGTTCATCGGATGGGTCTTTCAAAAGAACGACAACCTGGTTACGTTCCTATTTTTATGACAAATTGTTAATTAACGCGTACTAAATTGAGTCTGCTGATCATATTAGCAAAAGGATCTCCAGCATTCTTAGATTCGTTGATCATTTTCCATATCTTGTCCCAGCCGAGTCCTCCTTGGAACATGGCTCCAACGATCTGGAAAATGTTATTTTTAAGTTTAAGCTTATTCTACATTGATGATTGCATCGACAGTCTGCAAATTGTGTTCAATGAGTGTTGCCTTAATCAGACACTCCTCCTGCTCTTTTCTCAATTTCTTAAGACGATTTTCTTGATCTTGCTGAAAAAAGTTATTTTTTGCTTAGAACCAATACCTTAATATTCTCGTACTTTCTATAGGCGATTCTCTTCTTCTCATCTTTTGGCTTTTCAACCACTGCATTCAAATTAGAGTAAAACTCATCCACAGCTCTATTAAAAGAGTCTACTTCCTTGACATTTTGAGCTCCTTTAATTGGCAAAGGGGAAAATTCAAAATATTTCAATCTTGGTTTCTCACTTCTGATACTGGTGGCATCATCTTTATTCTCTTCACTCGAAGGCAATTTGAAATCTGCAGGAATTTCTTCCTTAGGGATTTCTTTATAACTCAAGTAACCTTTTGGGTCAGACTTGATAAAATCTTTAAGGAATTGTATAGTTTCCTCAGCAATTTGCTGTAAAATTGGGATATGAGAATCATTAACTTTGGTGTTCGCCCCGACACCTTTATCCTTGAGGAGCTGGTCAATCATACCCTGATGCAAACAAGGAAGAAGCTTGAAGAGAATATCTTTGACTTTCTTGACGTATTTCTTGGATTTTTCTTGCTTATCTTGCTTATCCTGTTTATCTTGTTTATCGGACTTTTCTTGCTTTTTGTCCTTTTTATTTTTCTCTTTATTCTCATTCTCTTCAGGAGCTTCTTCTTTCCTCTCAGGAGGTTCTTGGTTTATTAACTCTTGGATATATTCTGTATCAGTTCTGAAGTTTTCTAATCTGAGATTAGCTGCATGCCCGAATGGGTAGATTTCATTTATCGCAGTTCTGCGAAATTAACATTAGGATTTTTATGGGTTTTACTTAGCTGTCTCTGTGAAGACATGAGTTCTTAGCAAAGCGATGATTCTGTAATCACTGTCGGTCAAGATCATATTACCCTATAATTTATTCACTAGCCATTTGTACGATACCGCAGCGTAGAGCTCTAAAATGATGTGATGTTCATCCCCGGTTGGACCGAAGGTGAAATCTATGACTCTTTCAACACCTACTTGCCTGATATCCTCGAGTCTTCTTTCTCTAAGGTATTTCCTGAGCTATCGATAGTGAAAAAAGAGAACAGGTGTAATAAACCTTCATTGTGAATGGACTTGGCATTTTGTTCTTTTCCGTGGACATTGTCATAGTATGGAATCTGACTCCTGTGAGAATAAGTAAGGATGGTGCCATTATTTAAAGTACCAGATTCTAAGAGAAGGAAGTCCTTTTGTTCTGATCGAGTTAGCTTGAAAACATAGGTTTTATTATTCAGATCATAGATGTTGTTGACTCTAATAAATTAGAATGAAAGAGCAGCCAATCAAAACCTGGTTCCAATAAGTCTTTTTCTCAAATTATTGACCATAGCGGTGACATCGAGGGAGGTAAAACGTGTTTTTGTTTTTTCTGACATTTTTTAGGATCAATTTAAAAATTATTGAAAAGGATTTCTGAACTAACCTATATAAATAGATAAAAACATACGAATCAGAATTGCAAATTTCTTATCACTTCCAACAATATTTTATATATCTTTTCACTCCATACCTGCTATACAATATCAGATAATATGTTTTTTTATAAGGAACTGTTTAGCTAATTTAATCATTTACTTAAAATGATTGCCCAACCTTACTACGAATACTTAAAGGGGCCCAGCTATCCTAGACCCATTTCAGGGACGAAAAAGAGATCTTCTTCGAACGGAAGAAACTTCCGAATTCAAACTAATGCAAAGCTTCATTTCGACCGGAATGATGTTGTAAATAGAGCGAAAATTAGAATAGATAGTGAAGAGATTCAGATTAGGAATCTGCAATCTTTAGAGCCACTTTCACATTTAATTGACGATAAGAAATTGCTAACCTATATTGGTAACAAGAACTTTACCTTCAAGTCTAAACTTTAGATCTTAAGAATCAAGTTCAGCAGTATATGATCAGTATGCCAACTAGAATTTCCAGCGGAAAGAGCATACTACACCCAAGACCACCCTCTGCAAGAAGGAAGCACTTGTAAGTCTTACTTTGAATTTGACCTTTTTTTTCAGCCAAGGCTTTAACGTTCCAGAGTCTTGGACTGAATCAATAGAAATTTGTTATATGGTAGTTTTAATTTGTTCTAGGGTGCAACAATTTCCTGTCATTGCTAACATTTATACACAGCAGTTGCCAAATGCTGCCAAGAAGTTAAGGTCGCAGTCAGCGACAAAATTACGTGAGGAGGAAGCTCTCAATCGTACTATGCATTCTTTGACCAAGGCCTTACTTGGTAAGGACACCCTCTACTAAAAAGAATTTGATTACTTTTTGTTTTCAGTGTATTTTTAATACCAAAGTATCCTACTAACCCCATCTCGTGATCGTAAATTTTACTTTCAACTTAAATGAGAATTTCATCGTAACCATTTTCCAATTGGGCTAATCTTGCCTTTCCTTAAATCGGATTGACTGACAATGAAATTTATGGTTTTGGAGTTTTATTTCAAAAAAGTCTATCAAGTTCGTTTAACTCTACAATATCCACAGCAAACAAGGCTCAATATCATGAGCAATGTGAGCTAAGATATAGAAATAACAGTTGGGCATTAAAGGAGGAGTTATTGGGGTCACTGAAGAAATCAAAAAATGCGCCGAGTTATTGTAAATTAATGGTTCTATTACAAATTATAACTTTTACTTATTGGGGATAAATCGAATGGACTACTAATTTCTTTAATTACTTAGAATGATTATATAGCCTTACCTCCAGATCAGTGAGTCAGTAAGATAATATTTATTGTTTATCATTTTAAATACGCGAAATGAGCGAATTTCTTGATGATGATATCGTCATGGGGCCTGAGAACATACTCTTTACAAAAACAACAGTCAATACGCTTGGAGAGTCAGCTCTTCATATCTTCAATCAAGATTGCATGACACAAATACCTCTCCAAAACTCAGGAGACGATCCTTTTTATACACAAACTTTATTAAACAAACCAATCAAAGAACAAGCTAAAATTGCTCCTTCTTCAAAGAAAACAAAGACGAAGCCTAATAAACAGGGGCCAAAGCGTCCATACAACAAGAAGAAAAGAAGTTCCTTTGGAACGTATGGGAAATGGTCTGCCAAGGAAGAATTTCTCTATGAAAGTTTCCTCAAAGAATATCAAAACGAATACCCTGATACTCAGGTTTTGCGTGAAAAAAAGAGGCTCAACTACTTCGTAATGATGTCAGAATACATTGGAACGAGAACCCCAGCCCAATGTAAGAGCCACGACCAGAAAAAAAGAATCTCTGCTCCACATAAGACCAAAATTGCTAAGGTTGATATCACTCCCCAAAAGTCTTTCAAGGAGGTCCTCTATATAAAGAAGGGTAAAGCTCGTAATCCTTCTACACCAGTCTTCTGGGAAAACAGTAACTTATCAACTGAAGCCTCAGAAAGTCATGACGTCGATCAATTTTTTAATGAAAATCCTGAATCTTTCCATCATCAATTTTTTGAGAGATTTAGGACAGACATCAGCCAATATCTGGATGAAGAAGAAACATCTAGTGAAAAGAAACACACAGTTTGTAGTTACTTGGATTCTTTCAATAGCTTTTTTTCATCAAACTTCCTCAATAAAGAGAAGCCTGAAACCCAAAGCTGCTTTGAGCTTGTGGGAGAGCTCAGGCGTAAGCTTATTAATATTACAAGCCAACTGCGATTATTCAATTAAGTTAAATTACTTTCAATTTGATGAAGCATGCCAAATTGATCAGTTGTCAAGATTAAGACTTTGGAATGCTGAGTCAAATGTTAAAATAATCGCTATTTGATCTATTTATGAGTTTTGGTTTCAGATATGTTTTTTTTTGGAATTCATTTTTAATAATTCCTTTCAAATATCTGCACTTTGATATACTGATTTAACAGACAACCTGGCTTGATAAACCATCTCAAAAAATAGACTAGACTCATCATTTCTATAAGAATTATTCCTCTTGCTGGAAGTAAAGAAAGTGGCGAATAGGCATTCAGATTTTTCTCTGACAATCATGATTTTTTAGAACATTATGTGATAAAATCTTAGGATGGAATTTTCTCTATGAGAATTTAAGAGGAAAAACAAGGAGAATAAGGTCTTTAAAATTTTTGAGAATATTAAGAATGATTTACAAGAAAAAAATGGACAATATTAGATATTGATGAAAACGAAACTGTTGAGAATCAAAAAGTCCATTCACATTATGATGAGAGATGAGCCATAGAGGCAAAATTTATAATTAATTTCCTTCCTTTTAACATTTACATGATGTTGATTGGATTATTATTATGATTGAATCTCCACAAAAATGCCAGAAGTAGGATTATCCATCCATTCTCAAGTTTTTTCTCTTTAACATCGAGGTTATGCTGTTCAAAATATATTCTCTTCATCCTAATGTATTGAAACAAATTATATTTCAAGAGATGAAAATACCCTCATGTCATTTCATTTGAACTCTTGCTAAAGAAAGCTAATCTGGCCACTTTACATTGAAATTATTGATTGCTCCATCATCATGGAGTTCATATTGAGTGTGCCGAAACGCATATATTTATACAAAACGAATTAAATATTTACTTTGAATATGGGAATTAACTCCTTATTGTTAATATTACTATTGGGGCTGGTCAGTTTCCAGGTAAGACAGAATTTTATAACATCTAAGGTCGATTAGAATTTTGGATTCAATGTGCAAGCAAGAACTATGACAACTGAATCAGCAAAGGGAAATACAGTGTTATCCAATGAATTAGAGAAACAATTGATGAGAATACAACAGAAAGGCTTTAAATTTCTATTCCAAAGTAGCAAATCTGATGAGTCATCTTAACTGTTAGGATCTCATAAGAAAGAATCCAATCAATCTGAAAAACAACTTGCCGATGCAATTTTGTTTTACTTGGATGATAGGCTTTTCCAGAATCTAATACATCACATATTCATTTTGAGTGATACCGATGCTAGTGGATGTATTTCACAAGAAGAATTCAACAAAATAATGGCGAATGAGAATATTGAAGAACCCGAAGCTGTCAGGCTTTGGACTCTAGCTCAAAAGGGAGCAGAAAAGCATAACCTTGTTTGGCTAGATTTCGCAAACATTGCTGAGATTATATATAATGAAGCCATGTCTCATGTGGTATTTTCTTATTTATCCCAAGCACCCAAACAAACAGAAGATATTCAAATTGATTTTGAGATTATTATTAAGGGATTACATATAATATGGCGACACTTTAGCCAGCCATATCCATTCCCTCAAGAAAGTAGTATCGAAGATTTACTCAAGAAATATGATATGGATCATGATGGAAAATTAGATTTAAATGAATTTTTCAAGTTCTGGAGCGTGTTTCTCAGGTATTATAGAACCTATGCAGATAACTACAGATATGCAAAGCTGATCAGAAAAGATCACTTTATTTCCAAAATTTGGAAAAAAGAGGAGGAAGAAAGACAACATAAAAAATGGATGGAATTCTGGACTTCGAGAGTTGATCAATTTTTCAAGTATGCCATCTTTGAATTCCCTTTTATGGATCTTGCTCATGAGTTATTTGATGCTGGTGATGTCAATAAAGACAAACATTTAGACAAAGATGAGTTTATCAAAGGAGTAAGCAAATTAGAACTCCAAAAGAGTGAGGTTGACTTCCTCTGGCATATTGGGAATACTGATGAGAATGGGCAGATTGATTTTGCTGAATTTTGTTTCTTGCTTGAAACTTTGATTCATAGATCTATAGCTCAGAGCTCTTGGGCTTTATTAAAAGAAAATGAGCTAACTCCACCAAGCCTTCAAACTGTTCAGGAATTCATTACTAATGTCACTTGTAACCTTAATATCACAATAGATACATTCACTAATTTGGCTTCTGATTTCCAAGCAGAGGATCAAGATGGGGATGGCCTTCTTGATTATGATGAATATGCTGAGTTAATTTCCAAAGTTTTATCTAACCTGAAATTATCACTGCAAGCTAAGGCTGCAGGGGCCTATTCCATAAATACCAAGTTAAAGACAAAGGATATTCATAAAGTTGCTAGAGCTGACCAAAACCTAGGCTTTGCTTCTGAGGCACAAAAAGATTTAGGAAAGGCTGAAATAAAAGATCGAAAGGCATTGAAGAAAGAGTAAAAGTAAAAGAGCTGGAAGAAAGAAAATAAATAAATAAATCTTCGTGTGTTTAGTCAATCAAGATTTCTTTAATCTCTTTGGTAATCAGATACAATTCTTTGTGATATAAGCTTCATATTGAAATATGATACGTATGAATCCATCAACCCTCATCAGTATACAAGGATTGATACTTATTAAGGTAAAACTCATTCCGATACAATCAAATAAAGCATAGTATATGCTCAAGGATTGTCTAGGGATGGATTATTTTGGCTTTAAAACATATCTTTCGGAGCTACATCAGTCAGAGAGAAGATCTTATTAAAATTGAGATTAATTATGTCTTGAGGTTGATTTCGAGTTCTCTAAGTTATCTCTTGGATTCGAAGCCAACCTTATCTTCAAGTTGCTTCTGGTGGAGTCTTCCATTTGCACCCCCCAAAATCTCGTTATTACCCTCAACTTTATTTTTACTTAGAATGAAAAAGGTGGAATACTTTCACAAGGGTGTTTTTGGTTTCGAGAAGGATCCCAACTTGCGAACAATGATCCAAATTTTCAACAAATTGTGTAGTCTCAAAGAACAAAAGATGCTGTTTCCTATACATCCCAAAGTGTCTTTCATGAGCCTGAAATACCTAAAATCCCTAAATTTAGCATCTTTGCAAGAGCTGAATATGACGGTTAATACTGAGTAGATTTCCTTGATGATATAGGGGCTGCAATGAAGAATATCACAAGATTGAAATTACTGGTAATAAATCTGCTAATGAGACATCAAGAAGTCAATCTTTAAATCGTTGATTGTTTAGTCAATGAGAATGTTTTCTTCAGGTAATTTAATAAAACTCTTTGTGATGTAAACTTGCATCATGAAATATGTGAAATAAATATAAGATACCAACACTCTTCGTTGTATAAGTATTGATCCTTGTTAAGGGAAAACTAATTTTGACAAATTTGTACAAAGTAACAGTAAAATTAAGAAATATCCAGGAATGGATTATTTTGGCTTTAAAACATATCTTCCAGATCCAGCTCTTTTAGTGGAAGCTAGTTCTTCAAACTTTCTTTGGCTAGCCACAGTATAGGTGGCAGTGTTATTTCTAAGTAAGGGTGAAGGATTTCTAATATTGCTGGGGTGCGCCCTTTCTTTAGAGTCAAAATATCCTGAAGCTTTTTTTAGCAAATATAAATTATGATTTGCATTTGGTATTCCCTCCTCGAAAAATCCAACGTTATCTTTTGGAGTGTCAAGATTGACTGGACTTTGATCATCAGGTTCTACTTTGCTCGGAATCTGCTTCGAAAAAGGCTTTATCGAATTTTGGGCCAAAGTTCTAGAGAATTCTTTGCTTAAATTTCTGAGCCTTCCTGGAGAGTCATCCTCTTCTGTCAGAGGTTTTAGTTCTTTATTCATATTCAATAATGGTCCAAATGTTTGTTTTTGGGTAATATTTATTCTTAGATTAGGCCTTGAACGGGGTGCTGGAGTTGGTGTGGAGAACCTGGGTTTTGAAAATACAGCTGATTTTGAAAGTAAATTCTTTTGTGTTTTGTTAAAGAATTTGGTCTGATCCGCAAGATATACAGATTTAAGATTAGGGTTTATTGATGTTTCATTTAATTCATCAGTATAATCTTCTCTTAGAGATTTCAAATTCCTGACTGTGGTGCTACGAACAAAAGGCCCTTGGCCTTTCAGAGTCATCAACTAACAAATTAGATTATTACATAAAAAATACTACCTTTGAATAGAGAGCATCTGCTGTGAGCTTTCTTGGGACAGGTTCTGGGGAGTCTTCTCTTGGAGAGTTCTTCCCGGTGGCAAATAGAGAATCAATATACTTATCTTCAGGGTCATCCAAATTACAATAAAAGGAATATGCTGCAAATCTTCTGTATTTATTGTTCATGATTGATTCAGTCATGGTAAAGGGCATTCTCGTGAAGCTGCCCTGTGTGGTGATCATAGTTGGCATGCTTTCTTCCTCGATAGACAATCTTGCATCCATAAATTCTTGTGCAAAATTAGATTTGTATAACTCTGGGATAATTGGACCCTTAAACTTCTTTGTAATAATTTTCACAAAATCGATATTGCGACACCAAGGGTGATTCACGATGTCTGAGAGTCCATTTGCGGCTCCTAGTCTTTTCTTTGGGTCTTTGTGAAGAATTTCGGAAAGGAAAGATTTTAGTTTAGGACTCAGGTGAGAAGGATAGTAAATATCATGCTTGAGGATACTGTTGTATAATTCACTTCTAGTATTTTCAAGGAAAGGAGGGTGGCCAACAACCATTTCATAGATAAGTATTCCCAAGCAGTAGAAATCCACAGTGAAATTATATCCAGTTTTTTCGATAACTTCGGGAGCCAAATATTCAGGACTTCCACAAAATGTATAATTCAACTGATTTTTGTCCTCGACAATTTTACATAAACCAAAGTCCGCTAAATGTAAATGTCCATCTATATCCATTAAGATATTCTCAGGCTAAGAAATTAACTTAATAAGGCAAAATTTTACTTTTAGATCTCTGTAGATGATGTTATTTTTGTGGAGATAATTTAAAGCCAAAATAATCTCTCCCATGTAAATTTGTGCTGCTTGTTCACTGATCTTCCTATGTTCCTGGAGATGATAAAATAACTCACCTCCAGGATAAAAGTCCATTACCAGAAATAATTTGTCAGACTAAGGATTAATAAAAGTAGAGGTTCTTTACTGATTGAAAAGCATAGTGTAGCTTGACCAGGAAAGGATGGTCAATTCTAGTCATGATATTTCTTTCCGTTAGTACTGTGTCTTCTTTTTCCTTTTCTATGATCAGAGATTTCTGCATAGCTTTTATCGCATAGAATTTTCCATTATCTTTTCTTCTTGCTATCGATATTACTCAACATCGCTTTATTTCTTACCAAGATATACTTTAGAGAAACCTCCAGTTCCAATCAGTTTCAAAATATGAAAATACTTCAAGCTAATTTTCTGATTGGTTACCCTGTATTTCAGATTTCCATAAAAGGGTTTAAGCATTATTCCATCTTGTAGGACGGATACTGATCTCTCCAGATCGCTTAACCAATAATCTAATGTAATTATTCCATCAACTGTTTGTAGAGACACGAGTGGTGTGTTCGCCTGTGGGATTGTGCTCACTCCAATCTTCGAAAAATGCCGAATTGTTTCGCTAACGAGCCACCCACATGTCAAATTCTGCTCTTCAGATATCAAAATTGTGATTCTAATGGTTTTCCCTTCGCCTGATTGTACAAATATTGATTTTGTTGATTTTAATGTTCGAGGTATCCCTGCCGCTTGATTGTTGGACTGGGTTGGCAGTGTATTACGAAGAGCTTGAATAATTTCTTTCCTTTTTTTCCCATCATATTTAATTATGGGACTATTTCCTAATACGACTGTGGGCATTCTTGCTTGATCGGTCTCAAGGTAAGATTGTTTATTCATCCTTGATGTATCAAAAGATCGAAATAGTTCTCCTTGTCTAGTTTCATATGGAACTGATGTATCAGAACCCATTTTGTATAAATAATTAAGTTATTTTAGTTTAAATAAGCGCCTTGCTCAAGTTAGACTTGTACCTTACATAAGTCATATAACACATGATAAAGACCCAACTTGTCAGAATGTGTCATTTTTATTGATATTAACAAAATTATGGTTATTCTAATAAAAAATGGAAATGAATTTTCTTATTAAATGGCCTATCTAGAAGCAAGGGGCTGTAATACTCCTAGTTTCTACTTTAGATCTAGCGAGAAAAATCCAAGCTCCCACAATCTTAAAGAGTCTGATATTCTAATTTTGAAAATATTGCTAATAGTATGAGAACATAAAAGAGTCAATGCTTCGTCCTGGTTGAGAAGTCGGGTTTTCAAAGATTAAACTCCCAAGAAAAACCCTATTAGAATAGCTAATTGAAAATCTGTCCTACATCTATTTCTAGAAGCGAGAAATAAGATCCTAATAATTTGTTAATATTAAACCTATATTATTTTTATCCTAAACAGACCAAGGTACATCAATAATGGGAAATATCGAAACATTATGTGGAAATGGAATCATCACAGATGTAACTTTTCAAGTATCCAATAATTATTATCCAGGCTATTACTATGAACAACGAATATTTCACGCCCATTGAAGTTTACAGTACTACATGATACCTTTATTCTTAGAAACTAGGCACTGATGAAGATTATAACAGCGAGACTGAAGAAGATCAAATCTCTAGACAATGCGATCTGAAATTAGCAAAGGATGCTATCATAATGAAAAAACCATCCAACATTCCACTCCCTAAAGAAAAAGTTCAACTTGAGACGATAATAGAATCGGACCGCGAAAAATATGATGACGACTTTCCTCAAATGAACCAGAAACCTGACTTTAAGCAAAGTGTGAGTGAAGGAAGCACCAATGCGTCCATAGTTGGTGCTACTCTCAGTTCCAGTTTAAAAACAAGATATCATTAAAGAAAGTGGACTCATTGATCAACTCTTGTACCTTAAATCTAATATACTAAGCCTTTTCATATGACTTTTTTTTGGGGGTATGTATATAGTTCCTCAGTACCAATTTTCCTAAGCTACTATCTCGCTATTCAGCAAGTTTCAACTTGTTATTTAGCGAGTATCCCTTTTATGTACTTCGAAAAAATGTTACTTTACCTTATCAGATATCTTACCTACAAAATTTACCTCAAACTCTTTTTCTTAAATTTTATTTTTCAAATGGAAAATCTTTCCAAGGCACTTGCTGATATCCTCAAAACTAAGACCTCTAAAAAGATCGTGCTATTTAGACATGGTGAAGCACTTGCTGAATATACAGGTTCAATTCTCGGCTGGACTAATTCCAAGTTGACAATCAAAGGTTTCCTTATTATTCCTTTTTATTTAAGCCTTAGGAAGAACTCAGGCACATAGTCTATACAGGGGATTAGCTCCTCACATAAACAGCTTTGATGGAATATATAGTGCAGACTTATCTAGAGTCTTTGATACAGCGAATATTGCATTGGGATTCAAAATGACTAAATCCATCATCCAAGATCCTAGACTTAGAGAAAGAAATTATGGAAAAGATGAGGGAGTTCATTATGACAGTCTTAAGAAGGAAGAAAAGCAGAAATTCGAAGATTTCAATTATAAACCTGAAGGGGGTGAATCTTGGGTCGATGTACAAAAGAGAACTCATCTTTTCTTCCAGAGTCTTAAGACCCCAGGAAATTATCTTGCCTTTACATGCGGAGGATTGATTTGTGCCAATACATTTGATTTAGGACTTGTTGATGTCATTCCTAATTGCTCTTGTGTTGCTCTAGAATTGGATGCTAATTCCAAGCCAAGTAAAATTCTTTTTGAATGGGAACTTCCTGAGATTCAAGAACAGAAATAAGCAATTTTGAGTATAAAAAACTATATTTAGTTGTATATGATTCCTTACATATGCTATCGAAATGTAGAATCATGGAGACCAAATTGTCCCAGTCGAAATCTGAGAAATCTTATCATTTTTGATAACAAAATGGAGACTATACCATAAGGAAAGTAAATGAAGTTATTCAATTACCAATAAATATGAAAATACTAATATCTTAGAAACTTCTATGAATTTCAGTTTATGGGAATATTCCTTAATCGTCTGAATCAGTTCTTCGTAATTTTGAATCAGAATCTTTTAGGTTAGTAAGGTTTAGTTGTTTCATAAAGAAAGGAATCTCTTTATTAGGGGCTGATGGCTCAGCACTGTTGGACCTTTTCGATGGTTCATTTAAAAATCTTATTCTTTCCCATTTTTCAATACTGAAATTATTGAAATTAGGAACTGATCTTCTCCTTCGATCCCTGACCGGCTCATCATCCTGTTTGGCATTTTCATTCTCAGTTCTATATTTTCTTATATTATTTCTTTGTTGCTTTCTAAGTTCTTTAGTAGCTCTTATTCTGGAATTTATTTCAATGGCGGTTCGCTGCATCTTTTGTTTAAGACTTTCAATTTTGGAGTTATTTCTCATGGTTTGCATGTTTTGCTCAAAAGTAGAGTACTTCAATTGTCTCAATTTTTTAATGTGCTTAGCTCTCAAGACTTTTTCATAATTAGAAAAGATGATAGCTCCAGTCTTAGAAATGACCTCAGTGACTTCGCTTATATCAGCGACAGGGCCTGGAAGATCATTATAAGTGATTTAAGATATACCTTGATACCAAGGATGCTTTTTGATTTCTTCAAGCGAAATTCTGTCCTTAGGGTTGGGCCTGGTCATTTTCTCAAAGAGATCTATTTTGCTTACTTTCTCTGGAAAAGGCTGTACCTTTAAAATCTTTGCTTAGAGTATTTTCACTGTCAAAGATTTTCCAAAAGCCAGAAGTGTCCTTTTTAATCAGGCGAGAATAGTAAGGATCCGAGTATGAAGAACTATTAAAGGGAACAGACTTAAGGACCATGACAAAAAGAACAGAAGCACTAGCGAAAACATCCATATCTTCTGCATAATAATTAGCTTTTATTTCATTATTCGTTATCTCAGGAGGATTAAACCTTAATAATTTAGCTTTTATAGCGCTTTGCTTACTCAGGAGAGCCAACAGGAGTCTGATTATCAAAGGAAATTCTCTTAGAATTTTTGTCTACAATGTTGCATGCACATCCAAAATCTCCTAATTTCAGTCTGAACTTATGATCAATCATAATATTTTCAGACTTGATATCTCTATGCCCAATGCCATTTTTATGCAGATATTCAATTCCTAGATTCTGAATAAGTGATACCAGAACTTCATACCTTCAATGAGTTGATGGAAGTAGTAGCGAGCCAGCCTTTCTGTAAAGTTTTCAGATTCCTGAAGGATCTGGAACAACTCTCCGTACTCGGCAAACTTCATAGAATAGTAGGCTACTTTAAAGCTTTTGCCATTTAATTTTCTATATTCTCCTGCTAAATTGACTTCTTCTATCTGAACAATGTTCTTATGGTAGACAGTAGAGAGCAACTGGACTTCATTTAAGAAATTCTCAAGCTTTTTTTGTGTGTTTATCTGATCTTCTCTCATAATTTTGATTGCATACTTTTTCTTATTCTCTAAATTGATAGCCAGCTTCACTCTAATATGCTCTAAAATATACCAAAGCTCTTACTTGGCATAACGACCTTCTCCTATAGTTTTGAGAATCTTATATTTACTATCAAGAATGGCAGAGCTATCGAGAAATTCCTTAAAAAAGTCAAAGCTGAGCATCAGAATTAGTAATATAAATAAATAGATTATTGCATATATTAAGCTTAATTCAATCTCATTGACACACTTCCTCAAGTAGAAATTTGTCACATATTCTTGTCGATTTCAAATCAGTTATATCAGTCAAAAATGAAGTGAATAAGAGTTTTGAAAATGAATCACAAACTTTCACTAGAAAATCTTAAATTGCTCTGAGCACAAAAGCCAAATGTTCTCAAACCTGAGGAAAACAATAAAAGAAAATCTCAGTCTTGACTCTTCTTACTTTACTGTCATCTTCCTAAATTAGCTCAAGACTTGGGAAATAAAGTTTATTTATTTAAATGGAACTTATTTCCTAAACTCAGTAATAGGACTAAAGAAGACAATGGATCTAAGAGTACTGTGTAAAAGTTTATCAGAAGCCAAAGATCTCGAATCTAAACTAGAACTTATTGAGGATATCCAAAAGACTATTCAAAAACATGGAATTATATATCCTAATATTGAAAAATTCTTCAAGTTACTCTGCGAATTTCTGCTTTCTAAAGAATCCAAGATTATAATAGCGATCCTTAAAGTCCTCCAAGAAATTATTGATAGTGATACCCCTGAAGTTGAGCCTAATTTTCCCATATTCTTTCCTGCTTTGATTTCCCATTTCGAAGATATAGATGTATAGTTCTCAAAGTTGTTCCTAACGTCTTAGCATGAAATTAGAGAGTCAAGTGTCAACTTACTGATACATTATATCAAAAAAACTAGGAACATAGAAATTCTATTGCCTCAATACATCAAATTTGGACTAAACAGTCAAGTGGTAATCTCCAAGAATTCCGAATATTGAATAAATAGAGAAGAGTAAGGCAGAAGAGCGCCAAGTACCTGCCTTCGATTATTGCTGCTGAAAAGAATGTATTTTATTCAAATACAGGAGTTTATGAAATTCGAAGAGTCATAGAAACTTTAATTGTAAGGCTCAATGATGAGTCTACACATGTCCAGGAAGATGTAGAAAAGGTATGATCTCCTTTTGGACATTTTCTGAATATATTAGACTCTATTTAACTTGTGGAAAACCTATGATGCTTTCCAAAAGATCCTCCCAAAACTAGCCACTCAGCACCAAAAATTATTTTATAAGAGAATAGTGCAGTCATTCAAAGGACATTCAAGATTAGACCCAGAGATTCCAGATCTGAAGATGCCATTAACTAGAATTCCTCAATCTGAAAGTGTTTTCAAAATTGATGCTGGACTTCTCAGACAACCTACAGAATTGACAATGCAGAAGCCTCCTGAAATTCAAGCTAAAGAGGAATATCCAATTTCTAAAAATGGACTTTATTTTGGATTTGTTAATGAAAAAGAAATGGCTGGTCTGCTTCAGAATGAAAATTGGAGAGTATAAAAATAAATCCAAGATTTTATCTTTTAGGATCGACTAGATGCACTCAAGAATCTGGAAGATAAATTGGTCAACTTTCCTGAGTTCTTTGATTTAAATGCCTATCTGGGCTCTTTCGTCAAACTTATGAGACAACTTCTTGAAGATAAACATTTCCCAATTTTAGTGTGCCTTTACCAGATATTCAGTAAAAGATGAGGAATTATTCTCATTTGTAGAGAGAATACTTGATGTCCCCGGAGTTAAGAATAAGATTGCTTTGCACTCTTTATTAAATCAAATTTTACCAACGTTGGGTGATTCTAAGGTTGCTCTTAGAAAAGAGTGCCTTGAACTAGCCTTGATGATAATTAAGGTATCTCTAGTTCTCTTCTTCTAATTTTGTAGATGATGAAGGTGGAAGTCTCCGTGACAATTCTCATAAAATTCCTTGAAACAGATAATTGGCATCAAAAAGAAGAAACTCTCAGACTTATTATAGCAAGCTATCTCGGAGCAAGAAATGAGTCTAAATTTGATTTTGATCAGAAGCCTATTATTCACAAAATAGCTGCGTTGATTGATGACCCGAGCTCCAAAGTGAGACTTGCAGCCCTGGAGACTTTGACAGTTATATGTTATAGTGTGAATAGAATTGACTGTATGGAAATTATCCAAGGAGCTGTAGCTAATGAGTTCTGCGAAGTTATTTTGGATGCTATGCATGAGGGAAAAATTGCATATTTGAACCAGGCAGAGATCATTGACTTTGCTAGAGATAAATGTAAACTTCCAGACTTCTACCTAATTTTTCTAGTCAAAGAATTAATCAGACTCCAAAGACTAAGAGATGAGAGAAGTATTCAGAATAAATCCTTGTGTAATGTTCATAGGACTTCTTGCTGAGATCCAAATGAACGATTATGGCGTAGTGAGAAGAGAAGAAGGAGAAGACTTCGATTATAGTCAGTTTGTTATGGAAGATGTTGAAGGAGAAAACCAATCCGAATCTTCACAGTATAATAATGGAGCTACACCTATAGAATCCGATGAGGTGATGAAAACCGCTAACTTCAGCCAGCCTCAATCTCAAGAAAATCTTTCTTCTCAAAATCCTCAAAGCTCAGCTAAATCTGTTAAATTCAATGTGAACGCTAAGGAGGAGTTGATTAAAGATCCTAAAATGGATCTGAAACAAAGAGTCAAAGAAAGTGCTAAGAAACCTAGCAAAACTCATAAGAATATCGTTAAGATTGTAAATTTGAATACAAAACAATATAATGATTATCAATATGAACAACATAGCAATCCAAGCGAGAGTTTGATATTATTTGCAAAGGATGTTCCTTCCGAATTAATTAGATCAGAACCAAGTGAGAAAGAAGAATCAGTCTCAGGAAATATCTTACCTGCCGAAGAAGAGATGAAACAGGAACCAGAGCCTGAAGTCCAGGAAGAGCAAGATCCATATAAAATTTTTGAAGAAGTCTTTGATGAAGTAAAAATATTTTTAGTAAGGCAATACATTTTAGGGACATGCTTTCCAACCTGTGGAACTCCCCGAAGCTAAGAGAAAAATAATAGGAGAGATAAAACACTATAAAAAGAAAAAGAAGAATAAAAAGGTTAATAAATTTAGAAAAGGAGAATAATATTTTAGGAACTTTATCAAGAACAGCCTAAGGATCCTAGAGAGGAGGCTCTTAAGCCTGATGAGAAATTAACTAAACTTCCATTTGCAGATTTTTACATAAAGAATATCCTTCTTGATCTTAGAGTGACAGACTTTGAGCTTCAATTTGAGGCTGTAACTAATATAAGAAGAGTTGCTCTATTCAATGAAGAAGCTTTGTACACTCACGAAGTCTCAATCCACAGCATTGTTAAAGAGGTATACTTTTTAGCGAAATAATCTAATGAACAAGCTGCTAAAAGTCTTTAGGGAAGCCGATGAACCTATTATGCTCAGAAATATTTTACTAGCTCTCAGACTATTATTTGAAAAGCTCAAACAGGTTCTAGATATAAACATAGATGATGCAGTTCCTATTCTCGTGGACAAATCAATTACTCAAGAATTGAGTCCAAGGTCAATTATGGAATTGAAATATTGTTTAGGCGCTTTAATTCAAAATCTTTCAGAGGATAAGATAATTTTGGCTCTAAGCAAATACCTTTCAGAATCGAAGGTCAAAGGAAAATTGATACCGCTCCTCTGCATGGAAAAATTGATTCAAAAGAGCGAGAAAAGATATTTAGAATATAAAGGTGTTGGAAAGCTTCTGAGTATCATGATTGCTGACATGGTACATCCAGAGGTGGAGATCAGAAGGGTTGCCAGGCGTGGATTCTATAAATTAATCGAGAATGGAACAGACAGAAGAATCCTTGAGAGATTCTTCAAAGACTGTTCAACCAAAGAAGAGTATAATAAATTTGTTACTTTTATGGAAAGGACCGGTAAGTGTATTTTAAAGATGTAATGTAATATCTTAGATCGTCTCAGAAAGAAGCAATCCCAGACTAAAGGAGAAGATGGGGGCAAATAATAAAGTTAATTGTACTTTTAGTATTTTGATTGCTTGCTGGTATTCTTTGTTAATACTTGTACTGTTATTCTAACTTATTCGGGAGCAGACGCAATTCTTTCCCTCGTTTTCTCTCCAATAAAATTTTTGAGCATTTCTTTGGTTTCTAGCAGTTAAGACTCTCTCATGCGAGAAAACGGTTCTTCTGAGAAGTTGATTATAAAAGATTCTCTAAGAACATAGGTGGCCTCTTCAAACAATCATAACTCGGGTTTTTCCTTGAAATGTTTTCTAAGCAGCAAAAGTCATGAGGATTCATGGCTTATCGGCCAATTTCTTCATTTAAGGATTGAGAATATCAACAAGAGCATATTACTAAGAACTGAGTTGCTTGCGCAACCTCGAAGCTTCTTTTTCCCTAATTTTTCAGTTAGGCATTTTTCAGTAGGAGAACTAGTTCTCCTCAAGATCATAAACAAGAATTACAGAGTGTCAGACTTGAGCTTCACACATGAACATAAAGTGAGGCTTTGCCTTTGCTTTTAGGGTTGGTACAAAAAAACATATAGCATTCGTGGTATTCATTGATATAATTGTATTACCTAGGTTCAGACATTAGAGTAAGCTCCAAATATGCATGAACATAAAGAACATAGAGGGTTAAAGGTCTTGATGAGGTCATATGCTGACCATAATGGATGATAGCTAATTATGAAATTGAATAGCCATCTCCATTTCTTATTTTTTCTAATTCTTTGTCTTAATAATAGACAACCAAAATACGTTGATCAATGATAAAGGTCATTCTCCAATCTATAATATCACTTAAAGGGTGAATATGATAGATTGAAATAATAATGATCATGGTCGGTCCAGGGACATTTTCATATTTACTTAAGGGAGTTACAGTATCACTTCTTATCCACACCGCTAACATTTGCCTGAATACGGTTCTCAAACTGTGTTTGGATGAAAACCATCCAAGATAGATCTAGATTATGATGTGATCATCTACTAACGGCTCTCCAGTTTTTACATTTGCTAAGGAATATTGGTAGCAATCTCTTAAAGATGACCGTACTAAGTATTTTTGTAAGTTATAATCGCAAAATAGATGAGTTTAGCTTCTGGAAATAGAGAAAAGAACCTTCCAAATTTAATGAAGTTAAGAAGATACCGATTTAGCAAAAATTAAAATCGACCAAATAAAGACCAATCTCCAAATTTTGTATTCAAAGTAATTAGAATTAAACAGTGAACCAATAGAATCATCCATGCTTCAGCAAGGCAAACAAGAAGACCCCAACCTCACCATTCAAAATCTCACAGAGCTTCGGCACTTCGAAAAGAAGAGGATTCTAAGAGGTCGCTCAATTAGCTATATTGAAGATGATAATCACTCAAGATTGTCCTCTTTGCACCAAGATGTCACATCATCAGACTCTCAAGAGAATTATTATGACTCCGAAGAGTCCACCTATACTCTTACTACAGATAGAAACCCAAGGAATAACTCAAGTATAGCTACAGGATTACCAAACATGCAGTATAATACTGGGAAATGGACTGAGGAAGAGGAGGAAAAGTTTCGACAGTTTATGCAATTTATGATTGCTTCAGAGAAACAATCCCCTAAGCCCAACTCCAAGAAGAAGAGAAGACACTTTTTTCAATTGATGAGTAAATTTATAGGAACCAGGGACGCAGACCAATGTAAAAGTCATGACCAGAAACTAAGATCAAGGATCAAGAAGGACAAGCTCAAGATAAAGCGCCAGAGAAATTCAAACTTGAGGAAGAAAGTCCACAAAGAGGAAGATAATATTACAACCTACTCGGAGCATTCACCTATCCAAACGGAGCAAGAGACAGAGAATAATAAGCAAATAATTCAGATATTTTACCACCAAGCGAATGGTATGACATCACAGGATGACTACATTGACTACTCTGCCTCTAGCGACAATTTTACAGTTTATTCGAGCCCCAAGAGAATTGAGAGCCAATTGTTTGAGTCAGAGGACTTGGCAAGTCTGTTTGATATCAAGCCCATGAGGACAATACTTGTGTTAGATGCTAGTGCGAATAGGATGGAGGAAAAAGAAAATATAAGTAGTATATTCTACAGTTCAAGAACCAGCTTAACTTTAAGCTTACAGTGGTGACTGAATACTCTTAAGGATCCTTATTTTTATTTCAGCTATAAGTTTCATATTGTTTATGATATGCTCTTATTTGATCAAATGGCCCAAGAGAATCTAAACGATATATGTTAAACGTTTTGATTTGTCTTTCTCAAACTCTTGGGACCAACCTTTCATACTATTTTTCTTGCCCGTATCTATGAGGACTTACATACTGTGTTTTCTATTTGACTCTATTAGTTTCTAAAAATTAGCCATGAATTTAAATTATTGATTTGATTCTTAATTAATCCCCAAATAAAAATCTTTGCACGATATCTCCTTGTCCAGAGTAATTTTAGAGGCATTAGCAATCAGCTGTTTCTTTAATAAGATGATATACTAACGATACTGATGTTATGGCTCCAATACTTAATTACAGAGTTCTCCAATAACTCAAGATATACAGATGCTCTTCCTCCTTCCTTTGAATATTCAATATACACCAAGAATTGCTGCACCCAGTTCTCATCTAGTCTTTTTCTCATATTACTTCTTTTGGAGTAGTAACAATGAGCAAATAGAAGGAAATCATTATTATCATAAAAGTTATATAATCATTGAGTACATGGCTGAACTCAACATCTACAGCAAAAAGGAAAGATTAACGCAGAGACAGAACTGAGGCTTTGGTGCACCTTTTCTCTGTGATAGTGCTTACAACAAAATTTTTCAGTAAAAGGACTCTAGATTATACGATCATTTTAGTTGTTCATTTAACCCATAATAAGTATATGGGCCAATTTGAATGGAAATTAGAATCGCTTGGCGAGATTTAGAATAATCAAAATGTTTGGCACTCAGCTCTTTTTGGATGTGTACTCTATCCAGATCACGAGCAAGCGACTTTATTAATGTTAGATTGATGACAAATAAGAAAGAGAAAATAAGGAGGACCCCCC
>Ga0065720_1019117_pt1 | contig 36716 bp, 36 predicted proteins | sample Thericmetagenome_FD_59107 | JGI IMG/M metagenome (GOLD analysis project Ga0065720, IMG submission 59107) | Thermophilic microbial communities from the Joint Bioenergy Institute, California, USA of rice/straw/compost enrichment - eDNA_2 v2... | ecosystem: Engineered > Solid waste > Grass >... | reverse complement strand
TATAGTTAAGAAATATAAATATTTAGGCCTCTGGATGAACTCAAAGCTCACAATGGATGATCAAATTGACCATATTCTCTCTAAATCGGCCTTCATCCTACGTCATGATGTCGTCACAGTGATCAATAATAATAATAAGAATTTTCAAAAGGAAGAACAAAAGCTTGTGAAATTGCAGGCTTTCATCAAAGGTGGACTGGTTCGAGAACAATTCAAGTTACTAAAATTGAAGCAAACAAGAATCTTGGCTCAGACTATTATTAGGTTGGGTGACAGTCTTCTTACACTCAGAATTATTGAGAATATTAAAGCTAAAACAATCTTTATATGTGCATTCGATCCTATGAATAGAGAACAATATGAGAAAGTTGTTCTACCCAAAGATCTCATTCAAGACTATTCGTCCAATTTACAGGGGCTTTTAAGTGCGGTAGATATTGTGATTCATAAATAACATTTATAGGTTGTGGTAAACAAAGAATCAAAAACACTAGAATTCAGAAGAGATATTGAGTGGAAGTATTTCCCAGAGAAACATAAGGATATTTTCAGAAAATATGATCACAAAGCCATCTTGAAAATTCAAGCCCATTTTAGGAGACATCAAATCCAACAAAAGTTTCAGCTTATGATTGAAAAGGCCAGAACTAGTCCGAACAGAATCCTTATCAAGAAGTGGCCTCAAATAAAAGGCAATTGTTTGTTTATTATATCGACTTTCTATCTCAAAGATGCCAATCAACTCCTATTCAAGCCCTTTAGCCGTGAATATACCGGACAAGTAGAAGAATTTACCATCAAGATCTCTGAGATTGATCGCCATAATTTCGAAGATAAGCTAAGCAATGTCAAGAGATTTGCAGATATGATAGAGCCTTATGTAAAATTAGAAGATGTACATATTAATAGATTTAGATCTCCTTAGAACTCAGGAAAGAGCGTCTCATTTTCAAGTTTAATAAGAAACAGTATGAAAGGGATTTAAAGAAGACAGAGCAAGTGTTAACAGGCTTGACTCAGAGTATAGTTGCCAGCCAATTTGTTCAAGATACTACTCAAAATATTCCAGCAAAGCAGGTGAGAGATTTCCTGATGGAGAAATTTTTTGTTCAAAAGAATCTTGCGTTCTACAAAAATTCCCTTAAATTGAATCATACAACTCAGGAAATTAAGCTCACCAATGATGATGATAATGTTGATAATGATTATAATGTTGATTATTATGTGAAGATTGAGAACTTTAGTGAAAGGGAGAACAATGCAGTTCGAACAATTCAGAGATTTTATCGAAGAAAACAATTAAAAAGACATATGGCATTGAAACTTCAGAAAACGCAAGATCCCATTAACGCAAATTCGCTCTCCATCCTACTATCAAATTCCATTCAAGAGAAGTCATTTTCAAAATTCTCAAAGGCTTATAAGAGATTTGCTCTAACTGAGGATGATCTAAGAAAGCTCAGTACAGAAACTTATGTTTACTTGAGGACATACTCTAAAGTGCAGTTTAGTAACACTCCATTAGAAGCAAAGATCTATGTATTCTATAACAAGACCAATGCGAATGAGAAAAAAATTGAAGTTGAAGTTATCATTCCTATAACAGGACTATACCAACACATCGTTATTCCCTGTGCTCAAATATCTCCTCATTTTAAGAAGTCAGTTTTTATGAAAAAGATGGATGAAATGTTGATCGATTGCCTAGAATATGATCCTATTTATAAACTGGTCCGTTATAATAAAGACGGAAAAAAGAACCATATAACCGGCAACTCCAAGCCTCCTCAACATATTTACTCTTATATTAAAGCTCGACTTATTAGAATGCGCTTCTTGAGAAGAAGAATGAAGACAAAAGACCTTGACTTGTTGAAAACTGAGGTCATTAAATTAGAGAAGATGGTGCTGAACATGAATTACTACTGGCATCGAGTGAATCATGAGCTTAGGATAGTGATAACTAAAGCTGAGGATTTCGCATCCAATAGAGAAATTATTATCAAATTTGATCAATTGAGTAAATCTTCTCTCTTGAAGCCAATTGTTACAAGACAATATGAGAATAAAGAAGAGTTTATTCAGGAGTTTTCTCCCTGTTTAGCCTACATTGCAAAACAAATTAAGTTGACTCTCAACAAGGATAATGCATCTGAATACAAAATTTATGCTGACCAACAAAGCTTCTTGGTTGACAGTGTGGATAAGAAAGTAATTGTTCTTCACTATAAAGACATTTCGGAGGTTGAGAATGAACTTGCATCCTCCACCCCAAAGGCACTTACCACTCTCCTATCAAAAAAGAAAGTTCACAAGTATGTAGAGATCGCAAAACTTCCCTCACTTGCTCAGTCATTAGCAACTCATTTGAAAATCAAGGATACCCTCTTCTTTAAAGATCTGGAAAAAGAAAGAGAAATAGAAAGGGTTGCTAACAGTGTAGAAGAGTCAAAATCTGAATCTGCAAGGAACGGAGATCAAAAGAAAAACGACGAAAAGAAGCCAGTTGAAGAAGAACTAAAGCCTTTGACAAAAGAAGAGCTTGCAAAGGCAGCAACTGTTATCACGAAATATTACAAAGGTCATCTTGCACGGCTACAACTTGCTATTTATAAATCCATGAGGACAAAGCGAGCCAAAACAAATAGTGCATATGGAAAGCTTGTAAAGAGAACCATTATAAAGGCTGAGCAGGGATACTATAAAGTTACTGTGTACAAGAAAGAAATTAACGAAACTGACACCACTTACTTCTTTTGGGCTACTCCAATGAGAGAAGTCTTTAACAAAACGGGTCGTGAAGCCAAAGGTCTTTATAGAATAAATAAGTCGCTTTTATTCAACTCCAGAGGTAAGACAGTAGAAGATTTCTTAGTTGAGAAAATGGAGATCATCGGAGCAAATATTGAGTTCAATTTCAATTTAGAATCACCAGAAAACTTTGGTAATGAATTCTATATCCTGATTATATTGTTCTAGTTGTGATGGATTTAAAAGAAGAAAATTATCCACAGAGCAGCGAAAAGAAGAAGAGGGTTAGAATCATGGAGTCTCCAATCCATAGTAGTAGAAAGAATTCTCCTGACGAGATTGAGGATGGAAAATTAGAGGATAGTGAAGAAGAATCTCTTAGAAACATCCCAAGATCATCGCTGAAAGCAACTTCTAAGAAGAAAAAGACAACTCTAAAGGATACTCTATCTATATATCTAAACAGTCAGGGCAATAAAAAGGTAAAGTAATTCTATAGTGTATTTTACCTTCCTAGGGTACAATTGTTGCAATGTCAAGGCCCACTTTATTTGATGATGATGTCGAGGATGAGCCAAATCCTGCTGATGCTATCCTTTTGCAGCAAAGAGCAGAGACTGTAGCCGATAATGTCTTGCTGTATAATGTCTTTTATAATAACGATGAGACTTTTGATAATCCTCTGATATCTCCTGTTGCAGGAATGAAGAAAGACTTTGGAACTGTTGAAGAGGATCCTGCTCTAAGGAATTTAGTCAGAATTGACATAGATGTAAACGAGCTAAAGAACTATACTGCTTTTTCTCCAAAGTCTTCGAAAGATTTAAAGCAACTCGCCAACGAGCTAACAAAGAGTATTCAGATAGATGAGAATGGAGACGTTAGAATCAACTCAGTTAAACTAAATCCAAACGCTGTGCATCTAGTTCATAGAAACCTGAATCTCACCAAATTTGAAGACAGAAAGTTCAATGAGAAGAATAATGACCAGAAAAAAGTTCTCTTCAAGACCACAAAGGTTTATGGGGACAGGAAATATCTTCTAATTATCAGCTATATAGAAAGGTCATCAAATGTAAACAAGATTATCCTTGCCCATGAAGGAACTGATCAAGTATATGAGGAATTTGAGCTATTCATGGAACTAACTGGAATATGTTTAACAAATCCTTCTAAGAAGCCGTTGAACTGGGAAGTTTCAATTCAGGAATGCCAGAAAATATGTGGATCAACTGACATCTCCAAAATTGCAAAATTCTTTGCTCATAATGTTAATATCTTTTCGGATCAATTTATTCTGAGCACACCACTAAAGGTTAATACAAGATATAATGGTGTGATAATTCTTAATGAAAACCTGATCCGAACCCTTCAAAACAAATATAGACTTCGCAAATTCATCAAAAACTTCAGCATGTGTAAGGAGACTATCAAGCAATTAGGTAGTAAGATTATAGCTCAGGCTGTAGTCAACACAAATAATGAGCCATATAAAGTCATTGCCTATGAAAAAGGAAATTCATTATTAGTTGTCCAAGCCTGGCATCTTCAAACATATCAACAATATGAATTGGTCTTGGATGAAAAGCCTTTAGAGAAATATGTGGCAATCGATAAAGAGAGAACAATCAAGAAGATATTCATGTATATCACATTTGAATTCAATAAATATAAACAATACACACTCGTTCTCAGAGAGAAGCAGTTCCTGGATAGCTTAACAAAGGAATTTTATTCGTAATTGAATATTTCATTTTGTTCGTAAAATTTCTTTCTTTATGATTGATTTTTAATGGATATTGATCATATCAAGGCTATAGAAGCTTCTGATTGATTATATACTCAATTATAGAATATGGCTATATGAAAGAATAGTAATTTCATGATTGCCATTGAATTCAAAAAATGGATAAAGTGTTTTGTTTTGATGGCCTGTCGCCTTGCACAAAAGGCCATTACTACTTGTGATGGTGATTTCTCCAGTACCAGAATTCATCTCAAAGTGATAGACTTCACCTTGAGTTATGGCCTCTTTGTTAATAATTTGAAGGTTATAAAAACTCTGATCACTACATATACAAATCGCTGTTGAATAATTGCTCTTAGTGAAATTAAGATTTTGATTTGCGTGGAATCCTAATCCAACCCAAGGGCCTGAAAGCTTATCAATTTTTACACTAAACTTGTGGATTCCTCCAAATAGAGCAGAACCCAGGCATATACCAACATTTGATGAATTTCCAGTCTTTTTCAGGAAGAGAGGAACTCCTTTACCCACTTCAATATCAGAGCTTTTTGTATTGGAGGGGATACTTAAAGCCAATTTTTTACCAACATAAATTGAATTTTCAAGGAGTTTCCTGAGATTTTTTTCAAAACTTTCATCAGTCCAAATTCCGATTGACTTGTCTTCTTTAGAAATTTCAAATTGAATGTTTTTGACTTCACTATCAAACTCTCTGTCAGCCAAAGCTGCTAAGAAATGCGCATTCTCGTATAATACTTTATTATTTAATTCCTCTAATTCTGATATTTTATTCTGTAAATTGATTCTACATTCTGATGAGTCAGGAATACGGGGCCCACCCTTGGCATCAGCCATCTTTTTAATAGCCTCTTCTTCTATATCCTTAAAGAATGTATCCACAACTTTTAAAGCGCTGTCATGCATTCCATAGATTTTCTTTAAAACCATATCAGACGGCTCAAGTAACATATTATCGAGCTCAGTGTAAAGGATTTTTAAACAACTGATGAGTTTTTCTGAAATCTCTGTTCTGTATTGCTCAACAGTTTTAACTTTTAAAAAAGTTTTACCATTTTCATGTTCCAGACAATGATCATAAATGCATTTAACACATAACGGTTTTCTGCAATTCTTATGAATACATAAGAGTGTCAGAGGGATTTCACCGTGGACAGGACAAGACTTAGTTGGTTCCATTACTTTAAATAATATATTTCAATCAATTAGGAAGTTATTAATTCAGCTCTTATAATATTGAGAAGGGATCTGATCGGACCTGTTAGCATTTTGATTACAGAGAGGGGTTTTAAAGCCTTTCAAGTGACACATTTGTATTCTTGTTTGTTTGTTTTTGTTTATAAAACTAATGAAGACAGACTCTTTGTAAACAGAAAGAGCTAAGAAATTACTAAACATTACGAAACTAACAAATAGTGAGAAACTACAAGTAAACTCTGCAAGATTATCAACTGCTTGAAACGAAGGTATCCTAGAAAAATTTAACTATAAACAACATCCTCTTTGGTATCTTCCTTTTCTTCTTGAACAGTTGTATTTTCTTCACCATCTTTTTCATCCCTTCCCTTCGCCTTCTTAGCTTTCACAACTACTTTTTCAAGTATCAAAGGCTTTATCTTCTGGCTATTAATTACGGCACCATTGCCTCCCAGAAGGATATTATTATTGGGATTATTGCTCAGCTTAGGATAAACAACAAAGAAAACCCATCCATTTCTGAAATGTGACGTAACCTCTTTTATTTGGATCTTTTCAAAGGTAGCTGTACCGTTGATAAGATCCTTTTCAATAAAGCCCTTCAGAATTTTATTGCCTATCAAAATTAGAACAAAGACTTAGAGTAACCTACCAGCTGTGTTTGAATCTATGTACTTAGGAGGATTTTCCGAGCTGTAAATCCCAATTGTTAAGGGGATTCTATTTGAATTCTCGATAGGATTTCCATTTTTATCCGTAAGGATGACCGTGAATCTAGATGTCAAGGAAATTCTAAATAGAAATTACTTGAAGTTTCTCTCTCTATAGAGAGGTAACTGCAGATCAGTCTTCAATACCAAATTGTATTGAAAATCAGGATTAGAGCCATAAAGATAAGTGATTAAATTTTCCACTGTCACTGTTTCAGTTGAATTTCCAATAATTTGATGCATAAGTAAAGGATTGCTTGGAATCATACTAACTTTGTCCTGAGTAGTTTGTTTGATTGTGGTTCTATTGTTTATTTCTAGGATAAATAAAAGTTTACTTCAATGAGTTAATCTCGTTAATGAGACAAGCAAGTGTATCTTGAAGGACTTCGTTCTTTTCCTTGAGATCAATGAGCATCTTGTTTTGAGTGAAAAGCAAACCAAGAATTCTAGTTTGGAATTCCCTCATAAATGTGTCTGAATTCGAAGCACCATCATTTTTTTGCTTTATTTCGTTTGAATTTGAACTTGTATTCTGCTTAAACTTGTTATTCTGAGACAACATTTGAGCAAGTTGATTTGTGAGTATTGAATTTTGTTGATTGGAATTGGTCTGGGAATTTTGCAAGAATGGGATCATGAGAGCTGGATTATTCAAATTACTGATGTCAGGCTTGGGCTGGCTAGCCGTTGATGCCAGGAGATTATTTAGAAGTGAGCTGCTGAAGAGATCTCTACTTCCTTGTGCAGATCCCATCATGTTTCCTAAATTGAGTTCAGGGATCTGAGTAGGGTTATCCAAAAGTGGTTGAGTAGAATCGCTCTCTTTTGGATCCTCTATTAAATTCAATTAATGAAGTATTCATTTGTACCTTCAGTCTTAACCTTCTTCTTTTGTAAATTTATGACTTCTTGCTCAAGAATATTGTTGGGAACTGGCTGATTTCTATTCTTCTTGGCAGGCATGAAAGGAGATGAATTAGAATTTAGGATTGTGGATTGAGAAAGGAGTGGGTTTTTTTGAGTCTGATTATTTAGGAGAGGATTTGCCTGATTTAAGGGGTTTTGTGATGAAGCTAAGTTATACATACATATCTGCTTGTTCAGCATGTAGTAGTTCTTACACTCTTCATGCCCGCAGTTGGTGTCTTGTTCGTCTCTTTTAAGAAGGCACATTTACGCTGATTGGCTTTGGGAAGTTTGGCAATTAAAATATTTTTATATTCCCAAAATTTGGTCTGTGATTTATTGAGAAATATTAACACTGTGATGAATCTGATTGGCAGAGCGTTTTAACAAATTAATAATCTGATGCCTTTTCAATATTTTTAGAAATGGTTCTTTAATGTTCGAAAATTAATAATTTATTGTGTTTAGAATAACAGAAACTTCTCGACGATGTCCTTTTTATTTATATTATTCGACTCTAATCTTTAACTTTGATATCAAATTCCAAGAAATAAACATGAACATCACCCGAAACATAGTCAGGATCCAGCTCCTTATAGTCGATCTATATATATATGATCATGACTTATTGAAAAATACCTCTTGTATCAGAAAACCTCGTTCATCTGCCTCCTCGAATATTAGCTTATCAAGTTCCTCTTCTCTCTCCTTGTATGCTAGATAAATGCTGGGAATATGATTTTCATCAGAAGATTCTTTGATTATTTCGATGATATTTTGCAAGACCTGAAACTATGTTAAGGCGGTTTTTAGAAAATACTGTAAAAAACAGCTCCACATGCCTCTCCTGAAGGATTACATCAGAGGCGAAGATGTGGTTTAAGTTTTTTATTTGTTCTTTTGCGAAGAGTTCTTTGATTTTTTCCTTTTGAAAATTCCTAAAAAAGTTCGATCGGTATGATGAAGAAAAAAAGTTGAAAAGTTAAAAAATTAATCTTGAAATGCTCATGATTTGGTTAAAAACTATTCTTACCAGTCTAAAGCAAAAGCTTTTACACTCCCATTTTTTGTCATAACCTGTTTGTTATGTTCAATATTAGTCTCCAACAATGATAAGATTTCAGGAATATCTGTAGCATATACTTTATTGCCTAGTTAGATATGCATTATTTGCAAGAAATATACCCAATGCGGCCAGGATTATAGAAAGGAGGCCAGTTCCAGCTCCTAATTCTAGGATATTACACTTAGAGAAAGCATTGCTTTCAAGATTTTTCTTTATGGCATATTTTCCTAATATTATGGACTTTTACTTTAGATTATTCAAAGGATTAATACTGATTCCCAAACCCTGCTGCCAGATCCAAGAACCATATTGGAACTCTCTGTGATTGTGATCACATTGTCATCAGAATTTTCCAATTCATCAAAAATCTTTAAAGATTTTGTGAAATATTGATTCTCGTTCACTTCCATAAAAAATAGTTTTAATTGATGAGGAGAAAAGGATTTTCTATTTACAGTGATTTAATAGGGATTACGAAATAAATGAAATCTTTCCTCTTATTTTCTATTGTCTATAGCTTAAATTACTTTTTTGGCGCAGCCTTGGACATTTTATTCAGTCTGACCTCCAGCACCTCGAAATCGACATCAAGAAGTTGCAATAATTGATTTGTTACATGGATATTCTTGATGGTCTTTTCATAGGTTGAAATAGCCTTGAACTCTGGAGAGGCCTCTTCCTTGGGTATCTTTCCTTCAATGACTTCGAAATATTTTGTATTTTTGAAAATTTCATCTCTTCCCATATCACTCAAAAAGTTCAAGATAGTATCAAATTTCATTTCCAAAAGCTTCTCTTTATATTCAAGTAGAATGAAGATTCCAGTTCTGAAGATAGTCTTCACACCGTCCTAATAATCAGAATACTAATCGGGAATATTTACAATCAAGAAAAAGTCCCAGATCTTTTCTAAGAATTTTGAGCGATCAGAATATTGGAAAGCATTAGCAAAAGCAGTGATAAACCAAGGAGCAATGAAGAAACTTGATTCGACTTTTTCTCTCTATGGCTTTAATTACATTTACATGAAGAAATTACCTTGAAGTGTTCTGCCAGATCTGGAATGAATAATTCAACTATTCTTGTGAATTTAAAGAAATACTTCTTCAATTGTTTAAATTCATTATCAAACAAGTGTCTGAGCTTCACCATCATTTTGCAGAATAGCTTGAAGCTTCTTTCAGGATCTTGTGAATTAATATATAGGAATCCCATCATGTAATTCATTCCTTGGCAGTATGCCACATCCTTATCATAGGCAGCATAAGCTTTCAGCAACTGTTTAAGCACCTAACAATTATCACTGAATATCTGTTGCTTACAATTGGATCGCAATTTGAATGATTGTTGAATGATCTTTGAACATCAATATCAATGACTTCTTCAATATGTTTTACAGATTTGTCTTGAGATGCTTCCTCGAATTGTTTCAGAAGTTCTTTATAATCCACGTTCAATTGATCCTAAATAGTTTAATAAGAAAATACGTTTAGAGTACGATCTCAGTCATGTTGTACCATGCTTGGAACCTTTGCTTTAATGTCAGCTTCTCTCCGAAGTTATAAAAGACAGTTCTATAGATCTTCTTTTTGAATGTCTGTCTAGTTGACTTGCTAAGTGCAAGCAATTTCACCAAGTCGGCTGGTTCAAGAAAATCGAGAGAGAGGTAGATAGGATAGAATTGACCCCATTTCTTTTCAGCTTTCTTCTTCTTGGTTAAAGAATAGTTCTGAATTCTTTCTCTAATAATTTCGTCAATCTCTCTCTTCTGGGTGTGAATAAGATCATCAATTTCTTTCTTGTCGGCTCCAGCCCTTAAAATTAAGAATTTTTATACATCCTCACTTACAATTTTGCCACATCTGTTAGAATCTCACTTGAAATGAGAAGGTTCTTTGTTAGTCTTCCTGTGTAGTATGTCAGTTCATGCAAAATTGAAGTGACCATTTCCTTATCAGAAGGTCCTTTTGTCTTGGCTAAATCTAAAATTCCAGAGATTTGTTTTATTCCGAAGCTGAAGATTTTGTTGACAGTAGATTGATTCTAAGGCTTTAGGTGAATATTATTATGCCTTACATTTCCAAGATTGGCTGCTTTCTTTGCTCTTAAATTTTCCTCATTCACTCTTTTTTCAAAGAGAGCTTTGAACAAGTTTTGCCATAATTTCTCATCCTCCCATAGATTTAAGGTTCTGAAATAGCGATATAAATATTCAATTTGGCCTTCTTTCTATCAAGTTTAGAAAGAGAGTAGATATCTTCTGTTACTCTTGTATAATACTTTGTCACTAGAGGAAGGAAGCTTGAAATGTTTTCATAATCTTTTTCGGTCACCATCACTAACAAAGATTTAGCACCTTTTATTGCTAATATTACTTTGTAATAGTTGAGAGAGGACTTCCTTTAGATTTTCAAAGAGTTTTGGAGATAATTTGATCTCAAACAAATCTCTTGTTGGCTCGCGATATTTCACTAGAGTATCCAAGAAGTATTTGCGATTGACTGGAAGAGCCAAGATCTGTAATAGTTTTTTGTTTTCATCTTCTTTTGTGCTGTCTTGACTTGAATCGGACTTTTGACTCTTCAATTCCTCTTCATCTTTTGAAATCTCAGTTTCTTTTGTTGAGATGGTCTGACTAAGATTCAAGGAACCGTTTTGGAACTTTTTAGCAAAATCAGCAATAAATTTAAGGTCCCTTTCATTCGAATTGGCATAGATGATAGTATATTCCTCATTTTCAATTTCTTTCCTTATATTATGAATACAGATGGAGGTTGTATTACTGAACTTTTTCTTCATCGGCTTTCTTCTTTGCTTCAAATGAGAGATATTCTTCGAGAGGCTGATTTTTAAGTACTTCTTCAAGTGCTCCCATTGTGGCTAGCTTAAAGCTGTCCACCTTGGTAGTTCCCATTTTCTCATCAAACTCTTTAAACTTATCTTCTGGATTCTTGGTATTTTAGCCAATTTTCCTTGATTATTACCTCTAGAATATTTGTTTCTTTATTCGAGTAAAATGAATTAAAGAATTTGAGGAGATTGATGATAGTATTTCGAGTGAATGCTACTCTGCTTTCTTCATTTTCATCGAAAACCTTGAATGGCTCTTTGTATTCAGCGTACATCTTCTTTACGGCAGCATTTAGTATTTCCTAATTCTTTATTTCTCAATAATGTTAGATTCTACAATATGCTTGCGATAATGATTTCCAGCTTCTTGGGCTTCTATCTTTAATTTGACCATCTTTTCTTGGGCTTTTTGGATCTGATCCTCGGTTTTAGAGTCGTCTAATACTGCCTTTTCAAAATTTTCCTGAACCTTTTCAGCACTTCTTGACAACTTATAGTAACTAGCTGAATAAGTTAACATAGAACTTCTGTACTTTTCTTGTTGCTTCTTTAATTGAGCCTTTGCTTGTTCTACATTTTGCAAGTTCTGAAAGTTATTTTAGACAAAGTTTGCTTACTCTGTGGCATTTTTCAAGCTTCTCGTAATTTGTCCCGATCATATTGTTAGCAAATTCTGTAAAAGGAACTAAAACAACTGACTCAATCCTCTTGCTAAGCTCTTTGTTTATTCCTGCAACTTTAAGTAGATAGTTTCCCAAATATTGATAATAAAGCTGATAATGATCGTTATTCTGTCTGTCTTTAGAGATTTCTTTCTACGAGATGAGAACTAGACAACTATCGATTACGTGAAAATTCTCCCCCATTATTCTTAATGCATTGCCGAAATTTTCCTTAGAAATAAAGACGTTAATAATTTATTTACATATGCTTGCTTCAAATGAGAGAATAAGTTGGTAAGAAGTCTCATCTATTAAACTTGATGATAATGAAAGCAAGGTTTACATCTTGGCTAGCGTTCTCAGATATTTTCTGGAAGCGTCTGAATGCAGTAATAAATTCTTCAGTATCAAGTGACATGTTTTGGGTTTATTTTATTTTCAATAATATTTACAGCTTAAGATTTCTTATACAAAAATTAGAAGTACATTAAGAGAGTTGATTCATACTAGAATCCAAGAAAGAGCTTTGATTGAATGTGGTGTTCGCCCTCGACTGTGCGAACAACTTCATTCTAATGAGTTCATTCTTTTTATTTGCCTAATATGAGAATAGTCAAAATTATTCATACTGTTTCAGGATTTAATGTTGAGGCTAAATTACTGATTTCTTCGAGAGTTTTATCTTTCGTCATTATTTCTTTCTCAATAGCTTCAAATTCTTCAGTTTCAGCATGGCTTTCGTTAACGGTATCCTCTGTAAAGTTAGAATTCAAATCATTAATAAATATACTCTTTTTCTTTGGACTCTTTTTAGGAGGAGGGAGAATTCTTGGCCTTGAAATTAATTTCATAATTCTTTGATGCTCTTTTTCCTGACACTTAGAATTAAATTTAAACTTAATACTTTTTCTTCTTGCTTTCTTTTTTCCTCTTCCTTCTTTTTTTGCAAAGTATTTTTTGCGTTCTCTGCTGTCTTTCTCTGGAATTCTTCCAACTTTCTTTTCTTTTCTTGCTCTCTTAAGAATGCATCTTCTTCCACTCTTTTGGTTAGATTCTATACATTAACGTCATTTCTGAATTATATACTTTTGAATCCATCCAAGTGAAGACGTTTTCCTTCTCACATCTTATTTTTATCATCGATACAGGCATATTGAATTCTACATTTATATGAGTGTTTCCGATCGCGATATTTGAGCCTGGAGTATGTCTGGGCTCATTTGCAATTTTCACTCCCTTCATTGTTTATTTAATTTTTCAAATTAATTTATCAACGTCTCTGTAATAATAATGTTCGTATCATAAATGGCACTTCAAAAGTAAGTTCATAAGAGCGTATATAACAAGCATGAGAATATGATGATCATAATAGAAATTAGGAGTAGAGCCTGAGAAAGAAAGTTCATATTGTCTAAAAAATCAAATAAAATTTAAAACAAGACAATAATAATGGAGACTCTCAAAAGCCATCTGAAAAAAATATTGCCTATTATACTGAAATTATTGGTTGTTCTAATTCCAATTGGTTTGATATATGCTATTTACACAATATTAAGGCTAGTCCTGCCATTGTGGATAGCAATAATTGTAAAATATTAATTTATACGTCTAAAGGAACTAGATACTGCTATTCATAATCAGGACAGGCTTGCTTTGGATATGTAGGGTAGTGACTTTTCCTGGATCTACATGGATTTGGAGAAGAAATGTGGAAGATCACTATCAAAGGTAGTTAATTTGGAGAAAATCTTTAATAATTAGATCATATGCCAATCGCTTGAAGAGGAAAATCACCAGACTTAGAGCTGTAGCAGAGTACTTTTTGGAACCTAGACAATGGAACAATTATTGTTACCACGATGAATTGATAGAAGTCAGAAAGGGAATTTCTTCTATTCTAGCCATCTATGAAAAACAAACGGCTCATAAAACTATTAGTGAAAAGCAAAAAGAGATGATGGCTTACTTCAATGAAATCGAAAATATGTTGCATGAAATAAAGTTGATATCAAAAGCAGAAGGGAAACCATTCACCTTCTTGGAGTTTTTAGAAGGAAATACTACTAATGGTGGCAATATTTCAAGTATCGTTCAATTAGTTCATCTAATCTTGTAGCAAAAGCTATAATTACATACGTCGATAAAAACAGGGGTAGTCATCTCGTTTCAAGATGCAGAGCTCTTGAGTCAAGATTAGAGCAGATTCTGGATAAATCAAAGAAAATTGAAAACTATAAAAAGATGCTCTTCGAAGACAGCTTCGGAACAATTGATCATGTAAATTTTCTTATCTTGTAATTAATTTTTTAGCTAAGAGAAGAGGTTCAAGTCAGATATAAATGCAAAAGAATTCTTCTTAATGTCGCCAAAGATGCCACCATTGACTGGTAGGTTAGGCAATAGTTATATAAATTTCTAGCATGTATATTTTTGGAAAACTTCAGAACCCTCAAGATCCTGAGGGAAATACTCATGAAGCAGGAGATAATAGTGCCTCTGCGAATTTCTTAGAGAGTGAAGACTTTGCATCAAAGCCTACAATAATACTTTGTTGTCCTAATGCTGGATATTATGAATTTATGTGTTGGGAAGTAAATCATTACACAATTTATCTGATTGAATTTTAGAATGAATGGGTTGAGTTTTATATAAAGAACGGGATCAATGTATTTGTATGGAACTATCGAGGATATGGGAGAAGTTCAGGATTCCCTAGTCCAGATGTAACAATACTAGGAAATTAATTCTAATCATTAGGCTTTTCGCAAGGATGGTGAGTTGATAGTCGACTATCTAAGAAATGAAATGGGAGTCAAGAAATTAGGAGTTCATGGAGAATCTATTGGAGGGCTCGTCGCAACTCATTTAGCTAAAACAAAGAATCTGGATTTCCTATGTGCTGATAGAACTTTCACAAGCTTGTCAAAAGTGGGAGAGCATACTTTTGGAAAAATTGCTGGATTGGCCTTCAGATTTATCACACTTTGGAATGATCATATTACACTCGATTATATTGATACCTCTTGCTATAAAGTCATAACATTTGACCCAAGAGATGAAGTTATTCATATGTTAGGCTCCTTAAAATATGGTGCCACTAGATATATAATTGAAAAAAGATTAGGTCACATCAATGATCTACGACCACCTGTCTCTAAAGGCTATTATTCGCTAGTATCCCCACACAAATTATTATATGGAATTAAGAGCTTTATCTTTTGGATGAGAAGGGAAATTTATGAATGGAGAGTTGAAAGTAGTATGAAAAATTATTATTTATTAAATCGCGCTCAAACATTATCTCTATACTGGGCTTTTAACAGAATCACAAAGCTCATGCCTGAACTTTCTTCTGTCATGAATTTCACAAACTTAAGAAGACAAGTAAACACGCTTTATGATGCCGAAACCAGGGGACAAGACGATTTCTCAAAAGTTGGAGTGTCTAGAGGCCCTAAATTATTAGCAAAACCTCTTGCAACCTCAACTGCAGGTGATACTGGAGACATAGAACTATCAAGTCCAACCAAAGTCTATGATGAATCCATTGCATTGAACAATCCAGTCAATATAGATATTGAAGTGAAAGGAAATTATCTTACTGATGACACCATGTTGTTGAAAAGTGTTGCCAAACCAAGATATGATTATCTATTGGATGAAAATACGAAATCCTCGAATGATGTTATCTCATTTCTTGTCAAAGTTTTTTCTGCTTTTGAAGTTCTTGAAGCAGGCGGCATCTATCTTACTGATGTGATGAGCTTAGAAGATAAGTCCCAGCTTGATGCTTTCAAGGTAATTCATTCTATCTAGTCTAAGAATTTAGCATTTCCTGACCAATTTTGAAATCTGGGGATCTTATTATCCCCTTCACAGAATAATTGAAAACAAGCCTAAAGATTTGAGTTATTATCAAGATTCAGGGATAGTATAAATTATAAATAATTTGCTAATCTTTAGGCTAAGCTCGAAAGCTTCATGAAGAAGATCGGAACAATTCTTCAACAATATAAAAAGAATTCAGCAGCTCAACATAAATTGATCACCGAGGTAACTAAATCTATTTTTATTTAAGTATCAGGTCTTAAATGACTTGGAGATTATCTCCACTGTGATCCCTATCCTACAGCAAAAGTTGATTTCGAGGGAAAATTCCGGCAGTTTCTACGATGATTCAACCTCACCAGATACAGATAGAAGCACAAAGTCCTTAGATGTTAGATTAATTGATGTAAAGGAAACTTCAGATAAAGGGGCCTACTTAATTAATCCAGTTGTACTTGGAAATTTGATCCCTTTGACTTGTGGTCACAATGGGACTTTACGTCCAAATGAGATTGAGGTTTATGAGTACCATTTAAAGGCTGCTAAGATGATATCCTAATTCTATGAAATATTTTTGATATTTCATGTTAATGTATTTTTGAGGCGTGAATAAAGAACTGATACAACAACATAAATTCTCTTACTAGAACAATTATAAAGATTTCAGCTCCTGTGATAACTCGCTAATCCTAGTTATATTGTCTTGAATCATTAATAATTCATTGAGCTTAATGTTCAAATGTTGAACAACAGTATTATTTTCTTCAGTATTAGGTGTTTGACTTATTTGATTCTGGCAAGCCCTTATGTTCTCTTGGAGTTTTGAAGAATATTCCTGGATCTTGTCAACCATTTTCTTTAAGATTTCAACATTCTCGTAATTAAAGATGCTTAAGGAGTCCTTAAAAGCCAAAGTTTTATATCCTGGGACATTCTTCAAGTAATTAGTGTATTTTATGAGAATAAGCACCGAGATATTTGCAAAGGAAGCTATGAACTCTGGTTGTTGCTTATAACTTGGTGATTCTGGATTAGCAGTGGCATCAAAAAATCTTCTAAAAAGATTAAGATTCAAATAAGGAGAGGAGTATTCCTTAACATTTGCATCATTAGGACAAAGTCTTAGTGCATTAGTTACTCCATTTTTAAACTCTGACAATATAAACTCTGTCAAAGAGTGATATCTAGAGTTAGAAATTAATAGTACAAAGAGCAAGGCTTGTGCTTTTTCTGTCAATTTTCCCTTAATGGTCATAAAGATTTCCACTCCTAATGACTTATCACGCTCATCAACAAATCCACCACAAAAATCAAGTAAACTTGTAAGGACTTTATCCAAAGGAGTTCCGAATGTATTCAAATTATCTATCAGTTTATCCTCATTATATCCTTTGATCAGGGATTGAATAGTTGAAAGCATCTCAGACTTGAGCTCTACTTTCTCTCTTCTGGATGAGTATAGTTCATAGGCAGAAGGTAATAATAATCTTAACTTATATTCTGTTGTTAACAGGGCTGCTTCTTTAGGCCTCTGAATGAACTTTATGGCAAAATAGGCCATCGAACCGTAGTTATAAACGGTATATTTATCGTAGTCTCCGATCAAGAGGTTCATCTCATCTCTCTTGTTGAATATTGGCACCTTGGGATCCAAAGCCAAGATTTTGAGCTGCATGTTAAAATTCTCAATGTAATCATGCAGCTGGGGATGAATTTTCAACAAAGTTTCAGTAATGCTTTGAAGAAAACTATCAATATTTTCTTTTTTGAAGTAAGCATTGTTTCTGGCATCGATAAGTCCTTCACAGATATCAAGAATAAATAGGACACAATAATGTGTAATTAGTTTATCGGCACTAGGTTCCTTTCTCTTTATATCTGATTGATATGTAAAGTTGTCGTAAAGGTCCTTCACGAGTAATAATCTCCTTTCTCCTTGTTTTGGATCAATGATAATTAAGAGATCGTCGAGTATATTTTGGATCAAATCTTTAGCCCATTTTTCATAATTTTGGAGATATGTATCTACATATTTAGGAGTTTCTACATATTGATTGTTCTCTACTTTAGATTTGTACTTGATATATCTCCTTAAGCTGGGATTTAGAATTTTTAGCAAAGATGGAAGAATCTCTTTCAGATGAGCCTCCTTTTTATCGATATTTACAATGATATATCTAATGATCTCTATTAGCAACAACTTAGCCTGTGCTTTGTTCTTATGCTTTTCCTCAATATAGGCCTTAACAGTGTTATATAGTTCCCTGACTGAGATCTGCTGAATCAGCCTGATTAGTTGTGCAATTATCCAGTCTTCTACGCTCTTTATTTCTAATTGAGGTCCTTCCTGTTTGGATATTTGAATTCCTTTTCTATGGAAAACGAGATAAATATTTTCAGGGGATAAATTGATCAGAAATTTGAAGATCTCCTTGTGATGGATTTGGAAAAGTGAGGAATCTAGCTTGCTATGTATCTGAGCTAACAGATCAATGTTTTCTTGGATAATATTTGGTTTTGTATTTTCATCAACTGTCTCAGTTATTAAATTCTCAAGTTCTCTCAAAATATCAGAGGAAATGCTGCTTTTTTTCTCAGAAGGGGCTTGAGAATATTCTTCTAGAACTGCTAATAGCTTGGACATAGTTATCAAAAATCCTTAATTTGTAAATAAAACTTGAAATGGAATAAAAATAGATTTCAGATCCTTTAAGGAACTAATAAATAACATACAAAATGAAAATCGAGTAGATACATAAATAAGGGTATTAGTGCAAATAAAATAAATTAATGTTTGAGTCTTCTTAATTTTTCCAATTCTCTAAGAATGACTTCCATTTCTTTTCTGAACGTACTAATCTCCTTATTCTTCAAGTCAACCAGACCTCTTAATTCAGCAATCTCATTCTCATAGAGTGCCTTTATTCTGCTTATCTCGGTGTCTGTTGTACCGAAAGGATCATAATTATAGGCCTTCTTAAAGGCATGCCTTAATTCTATCTCATTTTCCCTATAATTTCTTTCCATGACCTCCAATCTCTTTTCTAGTGTTGCAAAATCGATTGACTGAGGATTCTTTGGAAGTCTTTGGATAATCTGTTCAAGGTAGGCTTTTTCCCTGAAAAGCTTGCTATTTTCATTTGCTAGCTTTTCTAATTTTTGAGACAATTCTGCTAATTTCTGGTCTTTGCTTGCCAAAGCTTCTTCAAGTTGGCTTTTAACTTCGGCAGTTTGGCCTTCTTCTTGAACAAAGTTGTTTACTTTTAATTTTGGAGGCTCGCTTTCCACTGTAATTTGGCTGCTTTCTTTCTTCAATTCATTCCAAATTATCTCATACAATTTTGCCTGGAGCTCTTCTAAGCTTGGTGTGGGCTCACGATGATCAGTTAAAATACATTCTTTAATTCTTTCGACTTTTCCTAAGAGTTCATCCTTCTGAGAGAATGTGCTCAAAATGCTTTCCAAAGTTGACTTGAATGTTCTGTTAGCGTTCTCAATTATTGCAGCATCGTTCTTTCTGTAAGCCAATTTAGCTTGTTGCTTGTAGTCAGTAAGTGCAGTTAAGAGCCTGTGAATCGGAGTTGACTGAACTACCAACAACTTATTGAGGATATTGTTTCTTTCTTCATTCAGAACAAGATTTTCGGTGGAGATATTCTCCTTATCTTCATGATGATCAATCTCAACTTCTTCAGTAATTTCCTTTTTAACTGATACTCTTGAACCCTTAGCTTGTTCCTTAGTACTCTTTGTGATTGGAGCAGGAACCTTTTTGGTGTCTTTCAATTGCTGGGCTTTCTTGAGGTAGTATTTCTTGGAATCTTCAACTTCTTTTTCAAGTTCCTTGATTCTGGCCTTAAGTGTTTCAGTATCCTCTTCTGAATCAACTTTTACCTTGACTCCTTTAGAGGCAGCAAGCTCCTTTATCTTCTTCTCATACGATAGCTTCATCTTATCAAAGTTTTGTCTCAGCTCAGTTATTTTAGTTTCAAATTCCTTTTCTTTTTCATCCTTCTCTTTTTGTAGTTGCGAGACTTTTGACTTTAGCTCCTTAAGAGTAGCACTCTCCTCTTTTTCTTCCTTGATCTTGTTATACGCTCCTGGATTCCTCTTCTTCAAGGCATCTTCTAAGTCTTGGACATCCTTTTCGAGTTGCTTAATTCTCTTCTTGTCGTTATTTATGATTCTGTTCAAATGCTGTGTTTTAGGATCAGTGTTTGCACTAGGATCAGATAAGATTTTATCAATTTCTTCCTGGAGTTTTTGGATGGTTTGATTCTTTTCCTTGATGATCTCCTCCTTTGAAGCTAAGGAATCTTGATTCTCAATATACCAATTGAGTTTTGACTTTAGATCCTTAATCTCAGCTTCATGTTTTTTCTTAGTCTCTTCCAAGACTAATTCAAGCTTCTTATATTCCTCATCTTGTTTCTTCAAGTGTTGCATGTCCACTCCTCCAATTTTAGCTTCTAAATCCATATTCTTGGTTCTCAATCTGTCAATCTCGAACTTGAGTTCTAATTCTCTTGCTTGGAACACAGCATCCTTTGCTGCAAGTTCGGTTTGCAGTCTGGCGATCGTGTCACGAGCTTCCTTGAGCTCATTCTTGGAGATAATATTTTCGCTTCCTAATAACTTTCTGGTCTCAATATCGATTTCCTTTTCAGAAATGAGAAGATTATTAGTGTTTTGGACCACTTTTGTCTTGATCTCATTAACACGTCTAGTTTCATCATAGAGCCTTTCATGCAAAGATTCGATTTCTTTCTTCAAATTCTTGTTTTCGAGGATCAACTTCTCATTTTCTTTCTGGAATCCCTTAATAAGAAGCTCTTGCATTTGCATTTCTTTGTCCAGTGGGGTAATTCCAGATCCAACAATTTTATCTCCCCTTTCAGCAGCATGCTCTTCAACATCTGGAACTCTAGTCTTCATAGCTTCTTCTCTTTCTCTTTGCTTCAATTGAAGTGAGATGATCTCCTGCTTGAGTTTCCTAATTTCTGCTTCACTATCAGATTTGAATTTGTGAGAAGTCTTATAAGCATGGATCTCATTTTCCAATCTTGTGATCTCTTCTAAGCTCTTCTTATTTTCAGCCTTGAGATCATCAATTTGCATCAAGAGAATTTCCTTTTCTGTTTCAAACTCTCTTTTAGCTTCGTTAAGCAGGCGAGTTTCTAAGGCCTTTTCTTGGAACTCTTTTCTTTCTTTGAATAACTTAGTTTTCTCCAAGTTTTCTTTCTCCAAAGCCTTCTTTTCGGCTTCGACTTGAACCAACTTGATTTCCAAGACATCTAATCTCTTCAATAATTCCTCATTCTCAACCTTATAGGTTGCAATGGTCTGAGTATAGTTTCTAATTTCAGCATCTGCAGTGTCAAGTTGCTTTTGCAGGGATTGAGCCATAGCTTCAGCTTTAAGTAAATTCAAGTCCTTTTCTTCCAAAAGCTTCTTAACTGTTTTGAGTTGTTCACTCTCGTTTTGAAGTTGTATCTCCAAGCTAGTCACTTTGCGCTTTTCATCCTTTAATAACGATTCATAGACATATTCCTTGGCAACATTAGATTCATATTCTTTATTCAGGATCTTCTTTGAGTCTGAACTAGCAACTGGACCGTCAGTCTTAACTTCATTAGTTTTCTCTTCTTTTGAAGCTGACTGTTGAGACTTTGGTGCCAATGGTGACTTCTCTTTTTCTGGAGCTTCTTCAGCCTTTTTCTCAGTCTTTTGAGGAACTACCTTATTCAATTCTGTACTTCCTCCAAATTTGGAAGAGGATTCTTCAAAATCTTCAGGGTAAGAAGAGTCAAAGTGGCTATCTTTGTTTTCTTTGTTTTCTTTGTTGTCTTTGTTGTTCTCCTTCGCTTTTTGTTCTCTGAATTTATCAATTTCCTTATTCATATCATCCACACTCTGAGATTCGGCCAACTTATTGGTCATGGTTGTATCATAGATAACAGGCTTGGGTAACTCAATCTTGTCATAGTCAATACTGCTAATTTCTGATTCAGACTTCTCGGATTCAGTATCTTGATTCTTGCTTTTCTTGGTGTCTTTTTCATTTTTCTTTTTATCTTTTGTTTCATCATCAGAAAAGTTCAGAATTTTGCCAGAGCTTTCGAACTGACTACTATCCTCAGTGTCTTTTCTCTTTAATGCATTCTGCATTTCCTTATATGCCTTTGCTAGGTTAGTTCCACCCTTCGACTTGGGCTGTTCATCCTCTTCGTCCTTTTCACTGATTTGTGAGATGGTTTTGTTATTCTCATTCTCTGAGTCATCTGGAATGGCTTCTGAGAATTCAAATGAGACACCTTTTCCAATCTTAGGCTTGTTGCTACCTGCATTAGAAGACTTAAGATTAGACTTCAAAGTGCTTTTTTGAGCTGCCTCTGCAGCCTTTTTCTTTTCTTCTTCAGCCTTCTTTTCCTCTGCAAGCTTAGCCTGCTTCTGGGCCTCTTTTCTCTTTTTTACTTCCTCTAAATCTATGTCAAACTCATATTGGTTTGAACCAGCTTTATTATAACCACTGTCACTATATCCACTTCCTTTATAACCTGAGCCATAACCAGAGCCTTCATATCCAGATCCCCCATATCCAGAACCTCCATAGCCTGTCATGTCATAACCTGTGGAGTAGCCTGCCCCAGTACCATATCCTCCACCGGCATTTCCATAGCTCTTTGTGCCGAATCCTGATCCATATCCGCTTCCTCCCATACCTCCATATCCACTTTGATATCCAGTACCATAGCCACTTCCTCCGTAGCCTGAGCCACCATATCCGGATCCACCATAGCCAGTTGTACCTGTTCCAAGACCGCCGTAGTTGTAAGAAGATGTATACCCTCCGCCAGTGTAATTATCATAAGTTCCTGCGTAAGTATTTCCTTTATAGGAAGAGAATCCTTTTGATCCTCCCATATTTTTTGATTGTAATTTACTATTCACAGCCCTGTGAAGAGCTTCATCTTCATCGTCAGAATTTTCAGCATTTAGGAATTTGTTGAACCCCTGTGATTCAGTAAGCTCCTCTGAGGAGCTAAAATTCATCTGTTGAAACCTATTTGCCATAAGAAAAGCAATACGTTAGGTTGTTTATGAAAATAAATTTTGAATACTAAACTCTTTAAATTTTCTATTCGACCCAAAAATTGTACCGATCATCAACATTTTCGACAGAAAGGTTTCCCAAGTCTATTTTTCATGAATACTCTAAGCTTGGACTTTGACATTATAGTGTCACTTTATGTGTACTTGACAAAGAGTGCTCATTTTGAATTTAGAAGTTTTATTTAATATATATCTAAAATTGCACTATATAAATTTGAACTATGCTGAGTTTGCTCTACGGATTCACACTTAATCAGCCAGTTTTAGAAGGGCTAGCAGTCCTTGCAAAATGTAGATTTCATTAAATACGATAAAATAATGTGATAGTGGACGGAGTAAGGCCAAACTTGGTATGTTGTACTGTCGGAGGAAAAGTTTTCGTCCATAGCCCTCACGAAGGAGTCTTAGAAGGGAATGCAGGAAATGAGTATAGTATATTTTGACAAACTAAAAGCACAGGATCAAATTTCTGAACATAAATAAGAATATTGCTGCCATCACAGCAGGAACATTTGAAATTAAAGGAGAAAAAGATATTTTAGTCGTTGCTTCTCAGAATGCAGTTATAGCTTATGGTATAAATTAGTCTGGATTCTCTAATGACCCAAGATGTGGAAAAGAATTCTGACTTATTTTACAAAGAAATTCCAGATGGAGCAAATTCTATTAGTTTTGGATATATTCATGGAATATCAACTCCACTGTTAATCGTAGGAGGAAATTGTTCAATTCAGGTATTTTTCTTGAGCTATCTCTAAAGAGAAGGGATTTGATGATCAAGCAGAGGAGCAATATTGGACTGTGACAGGTGATAATGTCTCAGCAATGTGTTTTTGTGATGTCGATGATGTATTGTAACAGCTTATTGAATAATAAAAGCTAGGATGGAACTGATGAGCTCATTGTTGGAAGTGATGATTTTGCTATTCGTATTTTCAAGGCTGAAAATATCCTATTTGAAATAAATGAAGCCTCTAGAATAACACAGCTCAGCCCAATTGCTGAAGGCCACTTTGCGTATGAGTTATAGAATACACATTTTAAAATACTAGATTTGCTCTCGATAATGGCACAATTGGAGTTTATAAACAAAAACAAAGATTATGGAGAGTTAAGGCCAAATATAAGGTGATCTCAATTCTTCCCTTAGAAGCTGAAAGAGGAACTTATTGTTTGATTGTTGGTTGGTCCAATGGAAGAGTGGAGGTCAGAAACTATGTTAGTGGAGAAGTTCTATACAAGACAACTCTCAATGCTTCTGTGGCTAAAATACTCAAAGGAGATTATAGAATGGACGGAACCCAACAAATTATTGTCGTGACAACTGATGGCTATGTTAGAGGATATTCATTTAATTATGAGTTGAGAGGAATGAATGAAAGTTCAGCACCGGTCTCTTCTGGAAAACAAAACGAGACACTTTATAATGATTTGATCAAGAAGAAAAATGTACCTTTTGGTTTTCTTTTGCTTGAATAATAAAGGAATTAATGATGGAAATCAGTCTTCTCAACGAGAATAAAAAAGGAAAGACAAAAGCAACTGGAACTGAAAGCTCTATAATTCCTCAAGGAACAAAGCTGGTTACTTTCTTTAGACATAATCCTGTTAGAGTAAAATGAATTTTCAAAATTATTTATTTGAAAGAAATGTCCCGAGCTGGTCTTACAAACCAATAACACTGCCATTGTAAGATCTGCAATCATCTTTGCAGAGCAAATTTTCCCAAATGAATCAGCTATCTGGTAAAAAAGTTAAAGATATTCTCTAATTCTCAAGTTCTCCCATAAATTCAAGCAATTCTCTTGCATTCCCACTCAAATATAATAAAAATATTGCTGTAAATCTGAATATCAAGGCTCTCGTTGGGAACAGTGGAAACAGCACAACTTATCAAGTGTTTGAAATAACAAAAAGCTTGCCTAAATTCTGCAATTTTATGATTGTAAGCAGTCCAAACAGTATGGGAGTTCCTTTCCCCAGTGGAGTTCTCACAATTTATCTAAAGGAGAGAATCACAAGAGTATTTTAGTTTGATTTTACTTTAACGGAAGTTTGTTAGATGGATGTCCCAATGTTTCATTATTGATGAAAAAATCCAGCAGCAATTAGAAAAACAGGATAGTCTTGATGTTGCTTTTGTCAATTTATATGATGGAAAACCACTAATATTGAATATTCATACACAAACAGAGGGAAAACTTTTGATTAGAACTGACAGTATGGAGGTTGCTGGAGACATTGTGCAGGACTTGTGTTCCTTTATTAATGTGCAAGACCTCGAGTCTCTGGCTGAATTCCCTGTAGAAATGGAAGAATTAAAGACAGTCATCAAGAAAGTCAATGACTATAACGAGGTCAGATTACATTTGGCTGCTGATATGGCTGAGTCTATAAGAAACGCTAAAACTTTCATTGTCAAGGCAGAGGATGCCAGAATATTAGGAGACATGTAAGCTTTTTTGGATAGTTATTTGAGAAATAAAGGAAGCAAATGAAAAAGATGTATAGTAATTTATACATCGAGAATAGAAATCTTGTTGGAGAATTACTGAAGAGAAATAACAATCATGAAGCGTTGGTCTCCAGCTTGAAGCAGATTAATAATATGATAAATAAAGCTTCAAATCTTAGATGTAAGTTCTCAAGTATTTTGACTAAATTCTAGTTGGAGCTCCTAAGACAAAGGTGGTCACTCTTTGCAGAAATGCAATCAAGAATAATAATATCTTCTCTCTTATTCAAGTAAGCATTGAAGAGAAAAAGTTAATATTATAGATAATGCAAACCGGAAAAGAGAGTTAATCCATAAATCTTTCAGTATAATTATTTCCCTGTACTATCTAGGAGTGATTGTATTATGTTGATTCATTGCTTGAACATACAATTTATATCAAAAATGAAGGCAACACGAAGTTTACAAATTAATATTTCTCTCTTCCTAATTTGAGGTATTTGAATTTATCAAACTTAGACGAGGAAATTCTTTCAACTTCTTTGAAGTCACTAATTTCAGGATAAAGTTCAGCCAATTCTGGATGCTCCTTCTCATAATCCAACTGCTTGACATTTTTCACTTTAACGTTGGAAATTTCTGCATATTTCTCCATTAGATCCAGAATTCTCTCAGCTTGCTCATACAATCCATAAGCTATTAAATACTGCATAAAATCTTCATTCTCCTCTATACAATGAGACAATAATAGAAGATTAATACCTTTTAATTTATCATTGAATTTTGTCTGATTCAGGACTCCAACAAGCCATTCTTCTTCTAAAACTGATCCCTCTTTCACCTTTCTCTTCAGCAGATTCTTAGGAGTTTTGCTCTTTCTGCTGCCTTTGGAAGATGTACTAGCTCCACTTGCTCTACTGGAGGTACTTCTTTTGCTTCCAGAAGACATCTCAGAGAAATCACTGGTTGCATCAGAATCTAGTAACTGTCCTCCTTCACCCAAAATCAATGGCATTAATCTCTTGTTTTCTTGGACCACCTGGAGTCTTTGATACTTGGTCTGGAAGTCATTAATTCTTTCTAGGAGACCATTAATTCTAATGTCGGCTTCAAGTTTCAAGGCAGGAATTATAACCTTCTCTGTAATTTCTGGATACTTGATAGAGATAGAGCTCAGAGCTTCCCAATTAGCTGCCTTAGCATAGAATTGAGCGATGTCTTTAACCTTTTCTTCAAAAGAGAAATAGGAGAGGATGTCTGCGGCTGCATTATATGATTGCTTTTCAACGAAATATTCAACAGCATCATTAACCTTCTTCTCAGCTTCTTCTTTGTTAAGATTCAGATTCTTGAGCAAAGCAATCAATTTCCTGCTATTGGAAGAATGCTAACTCAATTATTATATTTACACAAACCTATACCTTAAATGCCTGGAATGCCTTATCGAATTGACCACAGCTTTCGAAGATAAGTCCAGCTGTGTCATAGTTCTTTTGTCCCATTAAATAGTCACCAAGAGCTTCTCTGATCTTAGTGGAGACTTTTTGGTTATTTTGGAACACCTTAAGAGCATAATGATAAAGGTTGTGTTGCTTTGTTAAGTTATATGCTCTTTCTATCTGCTCATCATTTCCCTTGCTCAATTCCAGTATAGCTCTTTCGTATCTCTTCAAGTCCATGTTAATTTTATATTTCATTTCGATTGGATCAGTCATTGCCTTCAAAGATTCCAAATAAGGAATGTATTCTTTAGGATCCTAAAAGAGTTTTCAATACATATTTATCATTTACCTTTTGTGTTTGTTGAGCAACTAGAACGACAATTTCAAGATTATAAGTTCCAAGGGCAAACTCATAAAGCCTATCAGCATCGGCAATCCAGCAAACATATTCCAAGACTTCCTTAGCTGATAATTTGCTGGGCTTCTTATACTTTTTCATGGCTAAAGATTTATAAACAAACAAACTATGATTGCTTACTCTCAGGGTTCAAGTGAGGTGGAATTTTGACCTCAGTATCGTCATCTCCTTCACTCTTCATCTGAATAATTTGGTTCAGAACTATTTCCAATTCGTTTATTTTGATATGGGCTGTCATAATTGAAAGAATATACTTCTCACGATCAATCTTAGATAAGTTCTTGATCATGAGATCACAGATTAATTTAGTTTTAGTGATTCCACTATTCATTGTCAGCTTGGCCAAAGTCTCTTTGTTGTGTCTAATTTCATCTTGAGTTAAAACATATTCTAAATCTTCATTTAAGTCATCTTTCAAGTTTGTCAGGAAGAGATTGAGGTAGTCAACTTTTTCAATTTGTTGAATGATTTCTTCACATTTCTGAGGGAAAGCTTCAACGTTAATATCAAAGATCAAATTAAGATCGATCTTTTGCTGACGAAGCAACTCAAAGGCCTTTCTATACTCGCTGTTCATGACATATGATTTAATCTAAATTGTCAGAAAAAATGAAAATTTTATTACTCTATGGAGGAGTAAAAGTCTTGGGCAGATACCTTCCAAATTTCCTCTGGGCATTTGTAAGACCACTTTATCATTAGAGACGCTCACAATCTTTGATCCTCTTTCCACAGCTCTAACTAAATAAGATTTGCCTTCGAGGTTGGGCAAAAGAGCTTGGGGATTATCAGAGTTCTAACGTATTGAAAATAGTTATCTCGGTTCTTTACCATCAATGTTCTGAATTTTTGCTCATGAACGTTGTATAAGAACAATAGATGAGACAATCCGCTTGAGAGGGTTGTAAACAGCAAAAAGTTTCCATAGATAAACAAACTTGTGCAGTCAGATGAGATCAATTTATCATCAATGAAGAGCTTTTGATTCTGAGTTAGTCCTATTGTAGTCTTGACTCCATCTGACTCTATCTCATACATATGAATGAAAGGCATGGATCTTTCATATAATGGGAAATCATTAATGGAGTCTTCTAGGAGTTCAAATTGGAAGATATTTCCTGTATAGAACTGGTAAAGAATATACTCAGCATTATTATTAGAGCAATAACCATAACTAGGATATAATCCAACAACTTGGCCTGGGATTTCCCATTTCTTGTGTTTCAGCAGGGAGATTTTTTCATTTTTGTTAACTAAGGTAATTTCATTTAGCATGGTTGCCTTCTTTTCGGATGAAATAAAGAAAAGAACTCCATAAATTTCCTCATCATTAAGATTCAAACCTGGAGTTCTCAAGAAGAGTAAATGTCTTGGACGCTTTGAGTTCTTGGTAGTCTCGATATTTTCCAGAGGAATGATATTCTCGGAAAATACCTTTTGGCCATCATCATACTTGAAGATTTTAATTGCTGAATTTTGGAGAACAGCAATATGATCTATTGATTTATTTGGGTAATATTTTCCTTTTACTTCTTGAGACAGAAAAGTCATTAGCATACCCACCAATGTTCACGTTAAGGAAGCTCATAGGTGGTGGAATGATAGCACGAGCTGTTGGAGTGCAGAAGAAGTTCTCATAGTCGTGGAATACGACCCAAGACAAGTCATCACTCCTAAAAATATTATTCAACTGGTAAAATATCTTTACAAGAAGGAGTTTCTGGTAGAGGTATAGTAGTCCAAAGTGAAGTCAAATAATTCAAAAGCTCCATTCTGATAATAAGCGAAGAGTCTGTAGCTGTTGGAATAACTCCAATTAAATCCAATTAGCTTGTCTCCTTCTTGTGTTTCAATCACTTTTTTCAAAAACCATTTGTAGTTGCTTCTGTGATAAATCAAAATATATTCTTGAGAAGTATTAATATCCCTATTAATAAGAAATAAACAAAAAAAAGGTTACCTTGCCCATAGTGCCAAAAGGTCAGATTCCTTATTCCACTGCATATGTTCAATATCAAGATTAGTTTCATCGGCTTGTTCTGGTTTTTCTCCCTTCGATGAGATGTAAGGCAGCACAAATTCTAAATGTCTGAGACCATTCTTTTCCCAAAAAATGATCAATCCCCTATAAAATAAATAGACTTCATAACCATTTATACTTATATTTTCCATTTTGCAAGGGAACTTTTTGGAAGCCAGCGATGATGCCTCCGCTTGGCTGCCAGGCTACTGGCTTACACATATTAGCAACTGGTTTTTCTGAAACAGACTTGACAACACCACCCTCTGCATCAGCTCGGGCTGCACTCTTGAAAACAGCTAAATTTATGTCCCTGGTTAAGCTCTTTCTTCCATTCAAGATTTGATAGTTGGTCGAAAAGAACTTAGCATCTCCTCTCCAGGAGAAGGTTATTGACTCTATTTCATTTTGCATGGGATCACCAGTTTGGTCTCCATCGTCGATCATAGTTTCATTCTTCAGGTCGAATTCAGGATCGAAGATCAATAAGGTCTTGTTTCTTGAAGCTATTAACAATCTTTCTTCATTTGGACTCCAAGAAGCGGCAAGAATTCCATTTTCAATACTTCCGACATTTTCAATCTAATGATTTTAGAACAGATTCGTTGGTTGCTTACTCCTTTGGTTGATGGCTTCCATTGGAAAAGCTCTCCCATTTTTGATATTATAACTAAAGACTCTGTTTCTTGGATGTAATGGATATTAATGATTTTATCATCCTCAAAAATATCGTTCGAAAGGTCAACGTCTTCAGTTTTCTGGGATTTTAATGAAAACTTCGATAATAATACCGTGATATTGGTAAGCTGTGCTTTATCAAGACCAACAATAATCAAATGCTTGTTCTGTAGCATGATATATAATGTATAGGAGAATTCATCCAAATAAAATGCCTCGACACTGCTTTTTCCTATGTTTAGGTGGCTAATTACTCAGTTAAAGTCTGTCCAATTTCATACTGTAGGTAATAATCCAAAAGTTTGAGATTTCTCATGATCAATAAAGATTTATTAATGCTGAAAATGAGTCCAATCTAATCGGTCAATTTATGTTGGAAATTGCCAATCAAAAGCGATCTTTAAGCCTAATTTCTGAAGGGAAGTTTCAACACAATCACAAAACCGAACTGAATGATCACTAAAGAGTGCATCGAGTGCATCATTATTGAACAAATTTGATCTTTATCAGCCTTTTCAAATGATCTTCTAAACCAATCACTAACTTATCAAATAGCATCTTTTCAGAGTGCTTCAACTATTACCCTCTTTTTATGCATATTAAATACGAAACAGTAACTTAACAATTAAATTAACTCTCACATGTCAAAGAAGATTGACAGCAATACCCCAGAATCAAACAGAAAGGATGATTCGGAAGGTGACATTCAAGTGCAATACGAAGATTTCAATGAAAAGATACTTAATAATCCTGAGATTTTAAGTTCGTTTCGGGATGAAGCAGGGAATTTATCAGATGGAAAAAGTAACACAAAAGCTAAGCTCATAAATGACAATTTAAAAACTGAATACTTTTATGAGGAAGTAAAGAGTGAAAAGAAGATGGTGCTTTTGAAGTAACAACTTTCTGAGACTAACTGAAATTATAGAAACTATTCTATTCAAGCCTTAAAAGACAGCACTTCGAAGGAAGATTATCTTACACTATTATTCTTCCTCTGTCTCTATGGTGGAAGTAGTAACTCACTAGAGTCAATTAAACTAAAGTCTGAAAGACTACAAAATTTGAGTTATATTAACGAGCCTGCGTATTATAATTTTTCTTTCTTATTAACTTAAAGATCTAAACTGCTTCAAAGGAAAGAATTTATCTCTGAGGTCTTAATTGCTGCTGCTAGCCAAAAAGAAGAAAACTTGATTAAGGAAATCATTAAAAATGACTCAATCGGTTACATTGTTAATATACCAGTTATCTTAGCATTCCTTAAATCGGACCTACATGCCCTGCTAAAGTAGATCTTGTAGTTATCTATTTCAATTCTAGACCTCTATTAAAAATTGTCGAAAGTGGTCATGGCTATTCGGAAAGCAAAGCTGGCACCAACCGAAAGAGCAACCCTAAGACTGTAGTTCCTAGTGACACAAGTACTGAAGATAAAGCAAACAGTATGAAGAAAAACAGAAAAACCTTTACAGCTAAAAGCGCATATTCAAATGTAGTCATTGAGGCTCGATTTGATACCATCTTCCCACATTTGATTGAACTCAATAAGCTTGATTTCGTGGACTATCTGATTGATGTCTTTGGAGAGAAGCATATTAACCATCTGGGAATATTCCTTGCTTATGGAGTAGAAGATGCTGCTATGTAAAACTCCTTTTTCTCGAATTTAAAATCTAGTAAATATTATAAAAAGAGTATGTGGGATCTCACAGAATCACAGATAATCATGATGCTGGAGAAGAAAATGTGGAATTTTCTTTGGTAACCATCAAATTTAGCCTTGTTAATATCCTAGCAATTTAGATGATGATAGTGAGAAATCTTTGCTCTTCAAGGATGAGGTGTTTTCTGTTATTGCAGATATGCTACAGTAAGTTATAAGTTTGTAGAATTGATTTTTCAGAGACGGAAAAGTGCTTACTGAGCTCGTGCTTCTCTTTACTACTCTTCCAATAAAGGGTTGGAGACAAAATCAAGTTGTGTAAGAACTAACTCTTATTTTTTCAAAATGAATAGAATTCTGTTAGAGCTAGCTAAAGGCTTACTCGATGACGATGTTGCAACTTGTAGACTTATGTTCACAAATAATCCGATTCTTACCTGTGCACAGCTATCTTATCTATTAGCAAACCTTGCCGAAAGATTCAGATTCATTCAAAATGACTTGGAAACCTCCTCCGCTAAACTTCAAGAGACTGCCTTGAAACTACAGGAAGAAGCCAAAGAAAGCAGTCTCTATGCTTTGTATCTTACTCCATTGCCTACTGGTCTTAATATGCTTGACTACATGATTACTATGGGGATGAAAGATATTGTCGAAACAACATTCACAAAGAGTCTTATTCTTGACTTCTGGGATGATGAGACATCTATCACAGGAAAAAAGAAAGATTATTCATTCCTATGCCATGCAGTAAATGAATCCAAAAGGTTTGAATGGAAAATATCCTTCAAACCAAATCTTAATGAGAATTTCGCATTTCAATTTGGTAACTGTATAAATGCTACCAAGTACATGCTGCTTGTGGATGTCGTCTTCTTGTTAGTCGCCTATTATTGTCTCGATGATTATCTCTATAGAAAAATGGAATTCTTTGAGAAGGCAAAGGAGATTCCAGGATACTTTGATACACTCCCTGAATTCTACTTTGACAGCGAGTATGGAAGATATAAAGGAAATATTTTAGCAGATGTAATTATTCTAGCGAACTATTGGCTATCCTTCCTGTATAGATGTATTCATTTGACAAAAGAAGGAAACGGAATGAGATTCTTAAGAATGGGCTATTATGTTGCCTTGATCTTATTAACTCTCTTCTTTATACAAATTGGAATATTTGATAGCTATCAAAAAACCTTAGATGGAGAAGTGATAATTGTCTTGATTGTAATGTTTGCCAGAATCTCTGTGACCTATCTCGCTTTCTGTTCACTGTTAGGATTTAGAGGAAGTGGCACAGCTATCACTGTGGTCTCAACCATTTTCGGAAATATGCTTTATATCATGGTTTTCCTTTCTCTCTACATGCTTTTCTTCGCTGAGTCCATGTATAATCTGTTCAACAAGGTCACAAACTATGCTAGTATGTCAGAATCCTTCTTTACAATGGTTGAAATTTTGTTTGGTTCTATTACTTTTGAAGATGAGCCACATGTCAGTCCCACACTCTATTACACAGTCAACATAAATACTCTAATCTATGGATTTACCTCAGCTGTGCTTTGTACCTTCTTGCTTATTGCCTATTTGACAAACATTTACAATAGTGTGCAAGAAAATGCCTCCTACACTAATACCAACTATCAATATTATTTCTTGCTCAATTTCTCCAAGTTGAAGTTTAAAGGCTTCTACACCTTCCCTCCCATCATCTCAGTATTTACTTTACCTTTTCTGATCTTCCAGGCTATTCCATCATTGGAGAAGAAGATTAACATGTTCTTATTGATGGTCAAGTACTATTTGCTGTTTGTTCCATTCCAAATTGGCAAACACCTTCTCACAGTGCTATTCTACTATGGACCATTCTTATACGTCAAAAATGTAGTATTGATTCTTGTCAGTAAAGGTCAATCAACATTGTCAAGAGTCGGTACACTTTTTGCCTGGATATTCGCTGGTCCACTTGTTCTTTTTGCATACTCGTTTTTGGATTGCCTGCTGATCCTAAATATCATGAATAAAAACTTTAGTATTCACTCTCCTCAGGACAAAATTTTAAATAAGGTCTCAGATGACAATGTCATCTACATTCACAGATATGAATGCCTTAAGAATGGAATAATTGATATTCTAAAGGATAATCCTGACAGAAAGAATATTCCATATCTCGAATTGTTGAATTATCTCATGAACGGAGGCAAGATAGGAGGAAAGTCAGAGGGAGGAAGATTATCTACAATTAAAAAAGAGAGGAAGTCGGCAAAATCTAAGCTTGTTGAATTGATTAAGAAGCATACTAAGAAGGGAGGATCTTCAAAATGGTTGAAGAGCGTGTATGCTGCCAAGAAAAAGTTTTTCATTGAGATCTTAGACGGTTTCCAAAACTTCAAAAGTATCAATATGAAGACAGAAGATGCTTTTATTGAAGGAGAAATTGTCTTAAGCCTGTTGGAAAATATTGATCAAAGCAATATTGCATACTTAAGAGGAAAACAAATCTTTGTTATTCAGACAGTATTACTAAATAGTCAAAACAAAGATCAAATCTCTATTATCAACAAAATTGAAGAACTTGAAAAGAAAGTTGATCTCATATTAAAGTATGCCAATACCCCAGCTACCAAAGAATTCAAGCTTCCAGAAAATATCCTTAATTACTAATTTCAAGAAGGCTTGAATGAATGTCAATTAGTATTCATCCCCATTGTTTGAATGTTTAATTTAAAGTTTACTAAATGTCCTCTTAAATAGATCCAATTATACGAAATTTCAATTTTTTACCCAAATATATATTTTTAGGTCTAAAACTTTGAAATAAATTTTTATGAATCCTTCTCTATTCTTCTTTAAAGCAGAACTTGATAATTATCTGCTATACCGTTTCGATGATCTGCTTTCAGTGTTGGAACAGAGTTATTTTGACTCCGTTTTGCTAGAGCTTCCCGAAATTATCAAGTTTATAGAGAAAAGACTTCACACAAAGAGCAAAGTAAATATGTCTGGGTTGTTTTTGGGTGAAAGTAATGAGAAAAAAGATCTTCAAACTTACATCCTCAACTCTGGACAATATGAAATTATTTCGAACTGGATAACTGAAGTTATTCAAAAGATGGAGCGTTTCAGATGCGACACAAGCTTTTTGGAATGGATAAAGAAGAAAAATGCTGCAGAGATCTTCGAAATTTGCTTTCCAATCTACTTCAGAGGTAGCGTCTTGCAAGCCTTTGAACGACCTCATATGAAGTTTCATTATTATCTCCTGGAAAATGAAGTGGCCAAATCAAAACTGCTTCAATATACAGTTTTCTCTGAAGAAGGTTGGAAAGTTAAAGATATAGAAATCCAAGGTCTTTGTTTCTCTACAAATGATGCATACTATTTTACGGGTAAACATAGACTCTATGGAAGATCTTGCACTGTCAAAGTCTTCCAGAAATCGCAATATACAACTCAAAAGGACAACAAAATGATTGAACAGGAGCTCAATTTGTCCAAAACTTTCAAACAAATAAAATCTTCTCATATTTTGAGACCTTATACCTGTGAAGCCTTGGAAGGAGAGACTTTTACCACTTATATTCTTGTTATGGAGCCTCTCCTCAGTAATTTACATCAAATACTCAGCGGTTTTGCGGATAATGATAGGTTAATGTCAGAAAGTGACTTAAAGGACATTCTTGGAGGGGTTTGCAAAAGTATAATCTCCCTCCATGAGCAAGACATGGTTCTGAAAGATCTTGACAGCAGAGACATTTTTATCACAGCTGATAGGAGGATTGTCCTCGGAAATTTTAGAAATATTTGTCTAAGGAATGAAAAAAACAATATTAGCTATAAATTACACATGGCTCCAGAAGTACTCAAAAATGAGCCTGATTATGATCCAAAAAAAGTCGATTCATGGCTTGTTGGGTCTTTGTTCATCAGACTCATCGCAACTGACCTGACTCTTGAGAAGAATTCTAGTTCGAAACAAATTAATGAAGCAGCTTCTGATCCAAGATGGAGGAAAAGCCATCCTGATATTACTTCTATTATCGAAAGATTCCTTGAAAAGGATCCAGATCATAGAGATACTGTTGAGATTGTCTATGCGAACAACAAAAATAAATTCAAGAAAGGATTGACTTATGACGCCGATATCAAGGTAGAAAAGAATAGGATTCTTGAGCTGGATTCATTGATCTTTTATCATATGATGGTTCATGATTACAATCAGGCAATTAACTATTGCAAAAAGTTATACTACATTACTGAAGATGAAAGAGTTTTATTCTCACAAGCTGACTGTTATTTGTTGAATGGCAATTTTGAGCAGGCACATAGCTTATACATCAGGGTGCTCAAAGCTTCTCATCGAGGATTTGATATGAATATGTATTGGAATCTTCTCTTAGGGATAACATATACAGAATTTCAACTTTTCAGGAATCAAAAAGCTGAGTTAGCTAATTTCTTCCAACAAATTGCAAGAAAAGTCGAAGTTATTGGACTCCCCCTCAGGCCTTGGATAATCTTTATCACTCAAATGTTTGCAAGATTGTTAGCACTTTCAAATCAGCCCAGTAAGGCAGTTGATATCCATTTGAAAATATTAACCTCCACAAACAAGATGTATCCAAATGACAACCTCTTAACCGCAAGGACACATTTAATTTTAGGAAAGCTTTCTCTCATGTTAAATCAAGCCAGCAAAGCTTTGGAATCCTTAGAAAATGCAATAAAGATGGCGTCAACCTTGAGTTCTGGTTCTGGGCCCAATCATCAGATTTTATTGGCTGACTGCTACAAGAGCATAGCTAAAGCATTCATGAACAAAAAGGATCTAAGTAAAGCTATACACTATTTTGGCCAAGCATATGCCACTTATGAAGCAAACTTTGGGCAGTATAGTTCGCATTGTGCCGAGATATATCAAGAATTTGCAACAATCTATCATTCGGCAAAGGACTATGCCAATGCCTTAAGCTATCTTGCAGGTGCTTTGGATATTTTTAGAAAAGTCTTTGGAGAATCAAGTCCTCAAGTGGCTGAAATGCTCATTAGAATAGCAGAAGTCAAGTTTGAGACTAGAGACTTCCAGGATGTTCTGCAAATTCTAGAAAAGGCTGAGAAACTAGTTTTCCATCCAGATAGGGAAAATTCTGAAGCAGAGATCAGAGTATTATCAAAAATCTATTTACTTT